>Ga0209371_1000142_pt1 | contig 118726 bp, 122 predicted proteins | sample AgamicAtAmrz_FD_187165 | JGI IMG/M metagenome (GOLD analysis project Ga0209371, IMG submission 187165) | Agave microbial communities from Guanajuato, Mexico - At.Am.rz (SPAdes) (version 2) | ecosystem: Host-associated > Plants > Roots > Rhizosphere | place: Guanajato, Mexico | collected... | reverse complement strand
CGGGCAGAGGGGGCGGCTGCCCCTGGCGCAAGCCTAGCGCGCAGCGGATTCGATCAAGGCGGTGATTCGTTTGGTCGCGACTTTGCCACATAAACCCCTTCCATGGAGGCTCAGCAGGGTGCCGCCTTCACGAAATCGATAAAGGCCCTGAGCGGCGAGGGCAGGTAGCGGCGCCCCGGGTAGTACAGGTACGGGCCCGAGAAACTCTGCCACCAGGGCTCCAGTACCGGCTCCAGCGCGCCGCTCTGCAGGTGCGGGCGCAGCCAGTCCTCGAACAGGTAGACCATGCCCAGGCCGTCGATCGCCGCCTGCACGGCCAGGTCGACGGCGCCGCCGATGCGCACGATCAGCGGGCCGTCGGGATCGACGCTGATGGTCTCGCCATCGCGTTGGTACTCCCACAGCGGCATGGCGCCGCTGGCGAACTTGCCGCGCAGGCAGGCGTGCTGCAGCAGGTCGCGCGGGTGCCCGGGGCGCCCGTGGGCATCCAGGTAGGCGGGCGAGGCGGCGGTGGCGCAGCGTTGCAGGCGCGGGCCGATCGGCACGGCGATCATGTCCTGCTCCAGGCGATCGTCGTAGCGAATGCCGGCGTCGCAGCCCGCCGCCAGCACGTCGACGAAGCTTTCCTCGGCGATCACCTCCACGCGGATGTCCGGGTAGGCTTTCAGGAACGGGGTGATCAGCCTGGGCAGCACCAGCCGCGCGGCGCTCAGCGGCACGTTGAGTCTCAGGGTACCGGTGGGACGGTCACGAAACTCGTTGACCACGTCCAGCGCCGCGGTCACTTCGCCCAGCGCCGGCACGATGCGGTTGATCAGCAGCTGGCCCGCTTCGGTCGGCAGGATGCTGCGCGTGGTGCGGTTGAGCAGGCGCACGCCAAGGCCGGCTTCCATGCGCCGCACGGCGTCGCTGAGGCTGGAGGCGGATTTGCCACTGAGCCGTGCGCCTTCCCGGAAACCGCCGGCGTTCACCACGGTCACGAAGGCCAGCAGGTCCTGGATGTCGGTGCTCACTGTTCGCTCTCCCGTACGGCCTGTGCTGATTGCACCTGATTATCAGCGCAGCGGTCAACGCCTATAGTCGCCTCCACATCCACTGATCGAGGCAGATGACATGCGCAACGCCAGCCAGGCCGGTACCTTTTCTCTCGGTGAACGCACCGTCAATCGCATGGGCTATGGCGCCATGCAGCTCGCCGGGCCCCAGGTGTTCGGCCCGCCCGGGGACCGCGCGGCGGCGCAGGCAGTGCTGCGTGCCGCACGGGACGCCGGGGTCAACCATATCGACACCGCGGACTTCTACGGCCCGCACGTCACCAACCAGCTGATCCGCGAAGCGCTGCACCCCTATGGCGATGAGCTGGTGCTGGTCACCAAGGTCGGTGCCCGGCGCGAGGCGGATGCCTCCTGGCACCCGGCCGCGACCCCAGCCGAGTTGACGCGGGCCGTGCACGACAACCTGCGCAACCTGGGTGTCGAGGCACTGGACGTGGTCAACTATCGGGCCTGGGGTACGCTGCATGCCCCCGACGAAGCGTCCATCGAGGAGGCGTTCGGCACCCTGGCCGACCTGCAGCGCCAGGGGCTGATCCGTCAGCTGGGCCTGAGCAACGTGTCGGCGGTGCAGATCAGCCAGGCCCAGCGCATCGCGCCGGTGGTCTGCGTGCAGAACCACTACAACCTGTCGCACCGCGACGACGAGCAACTGATTGCCGAACTGGCCCGCCAGGGCATCGCCTATGTGCCGTTCTTTCCGCTGGGTGGTTTCTCGCCGCTGCAATCGGAGGTGTTGTCCAGCGTGGCGGCGCGCCTGGACACCTCGCCGCTGCGGGTCGCGCTGGCCTGGCTGCTGCAGCGCTCGGCGAACATCCTGCTGATTCCGGGCACCTCCTCGGTGACGCACCTGCACGAGAATCTCGGCGCCAGCGAGCTGACCATTCCCCCTGCATTGCTGGCCGAGCTGGACGCCCTGGCCTGACAGACGCGCGGTGACGCTACAGGGCCTTCTTGTAGCCGATATGCGAAGCCTCGAAGCCCAGCCCTTCGTAGAAGCGCTGGGCTTCTTTACGCGTGTGGTCGCAGCTCAGCTGGATCAACTGGCAGCCCCGTGCCCGGGCTTGCGCGAAGGCCCACAGGAACATCTCGCGGCCGATGCCGGCGCTGCGGCAGTTCGGGTCGATGCGCACCGCCTCGATCTGCGCACGCCAGGCGCCCAGGCGCGAGATGTTCGGCAGGAAGGTCAGCTGCAGGGTGCCGATCACCTGAGCCTCGTCGGTGACCACGGCCAGCAGCTGGTTGGGATCGGCGTCAATGGCCTCGAAGGCGCTGATATAGGCCGGTTGCAGCGGCGTGGAGGCCGCTTCGCGAGACTGGCCGAGCGGGTCGCTGGCCAGCAGGGCGACGATGGTTTCCAGGTCGGTGCGCTGTGCTTTGCGAAAGGTCAGGGTCGACATGGGGTGGTCTCCGGAGCGGGCAATGGATGTTCATTGCCGGAAAACTACATTAGCGCTAATGTATTTGGCAAAGGTGCTGATGGAGCCGGCGATGACCATGAAGATCGAACCCGGCCTGGGTGAGTTGCTGCGCTACGTGTCCGAGTTGGTGGAGCGCGGCGCCGAGCGGCATTATCAGGATATGGGCCTCACCTACCGCGCGCGCTACACGCCAGTGCTGCGCGCCCTCGAGGCGGGCGCCCGGACCATCACCGAAATCACCGCGCGCTCCCACCTGACTCAAGGGGCGATCAGCCAGACGGTGAGCCAGATGGAGGCGGACGGCCTGATCACCCGCCGGCGCGGCGCCGATGCGCGCAAGAGCGAGATCCACCTGACGCCCGCCGGCGAACGGCTGATGCCCGAGCTGATCCGCCACTGGGCAGCGACCTTTCGCGCCATCGAACGGCTCGAAGAGGAGATCGGCCATCCGCTACGCCAGGTGTTGCAGTCGGCGGCCCAGGCGCTCCAGCACCAGGACTTCTCGCAGCGCCTGAGTGCGGCCAAACGACCAGCCGTCACAGGAGTACCCGGCCATGCATGAGCCCCGCTCGACAGGCATCCGCGTGGAAGGCGGCGTGGTGGCCTTTCCCGTGCACTTCATGCGCGGCGGCACCTCCACCGGCCTGGTGATCGACGAGCGCTGCGCGCCCCAGGACATCGCCCTGCGCGAGGAACTGCTGCGCCACCTGATGGGCGTGCCGCTGCACGGCGAGGCGCCCGGCAACCGCCAGCTCACCGGCCTGGGCCGCGGCCCGGCGACCAGCAACAAGGTGTTCTTCGTCGAACTGGAAAACGCCGACGGCAAGCGGCGCCTGGTCAGCACCCTGGCGCAACTGGCCGCCAGCCACTCGGCCATCGACTGGAGCGTGAACTGCGGCAACATGTCCTCGGCGCTGCCGCTGTGGGCGCTGGACATGGGCCTGGCCGATGGCGCGAGCGGTGATTTCGAGATCGACATCCGTAACACCAATACCGGGGTGATCACCACCGGGCGGGTGCTGCGTGACGCCGACAACGCCCTGCGCAAGGTGGCGATCCCCGGTGTGCCGGGGCAGTTTCCTGGGGTCGACCTGTTCCTGCATCACCCGGCCGGCGCCAAGACCGGTGCCTTGCTGCCCACCGGTAACGTGCTGGATGTCATCGGTGGTCACGCGGTGTCCTGCGTGGACGTGGCGGTGCCGATGGTGATCATCGACGCCGCCTGCTTCGGCAAGACGGCGCGCGAGCCGCTCGCCGAGCTGGAGGCCGATAACGCCTTCATGCAGGCGCTGCGCGAAGTGTGGATCGAGGCGGGGCTGCGCATGGGCCTGAAGAAACGCAGTGGCGAGGCGATGAGCCGGGAGGACATCGGCCGCAGCGAAACCATCCCCAAGGTGTGCATCATCGGCCCGGCCGCGGCGGGCGGCACCCTGTCGGTGCGCTACTTCACCCCGCAGACGCTGCACGCCTCCATGGCGGTATCGGGTGGCTGCTGCCTGGCCGCTGCCACGTTGATTCCGGGCACCGTCGCCGCCCGCCTGGCGGCCGCCACGCCGCAAGTCGGCGAGCAGTTCGGCGAATATGCGGTGGCCATGGAAAACCCCGCCGGCACTCTCGACGCCACCGTGGTGGCCCGCGATGCCGGCGCCGGGCTGCAGGTCAGGACCGTGGCGTACCGCCGCAGCGCCCAGGTGCTGCAGCGTGGGCATGTGCCGCTGTATAACGCCTCGGATGAGTTGGCGGCGGCGTTGGTGGCGTTGATGTAGGTGGGATTGAGCGGCGCTCGACATGTTGTGCCTTTCAGCCCATGTGCTCGTGCAGGCGCTCTTATCTTCTCCATCAAAATCCGCTTCACCCCTGATTAGCGGTGGTTGTGAGCTGCGTTCAATTGCACCGGACTGGCAGCTCTAACGGAGGCTGCGGGATCAAGAACCCTTTTCGAGTGCTTTAAAAAACCAAACCACAACTTCAACCTAAGTGCTGTTCAGTATTAGAGGTATTGATACTGTTTTTTCGAATGCTGATTTCGTGAATTTACAGCCGTAGACTCAATTCGTGCCCGGCGCTCTCGTCGGATCCAACAACTATAAGAAGTACCTGGAGACACGAATGAGTAAGCAAGTTTCGTTCGAAGACCTCCCACTGAGCCGCTTTCATATCAGAACGGTATTCAGTGGCACGGGTGGACAATTCAGTGATGGCTTCGTGCTCGGCATAATCGGCATCGCAGTCAGTATGGCCGCAGGGCCGCTGCAACTCGATGCGTTATGGATGGGGCTACTCGGCGCGGCTTCTCTGGCCGGGCTCTTTCTCGGCAGTCTAGTTGCCGGCCCATTGGCAGATAAGTATGGGCGCAGAACGATCTTCGCCTGGGACATGTTGTTGTTCGCCATTATCTCCGCTTCTCAGTTCTTCGTAACTTCTCCCGAACAGTTATTGGTATTACGCCTGCTATTAGGCCTCGTACTTGGGTTCGATTATGTGGTCAGCAAATCATTGGTCACAGAGTTTGCGCCGCGCCGTTACCGCGGTCGACTGCTCAGTATTCTCGCCGCGGCCTGGGCTGGTGGTTATGTGGCAGCCTATCTGGTGGGTTTTGCCGTACGTGATATCGGCCCGGATGCCTGGCGCATCATGTTGGCCCTCAGCGGTGTTCCAGCGTTGTTGATTCTGCCACTGCGGATGGGCGTACCGGAGTCGCCTATCTGGCTGATGGCGCGGGGTCGTACCCGTGAGGCGCTGGAAATCGTTCGCAGCAAGTTCGGCCCGAACGTGAGCTTGCCGGAACCTGCGGCCAAGCAGCCCAGGCAAGGTGGCAAGTGGGCGGAGTTGTTGAGCAAGCGCTGGCGCAAGAACACTCTGGTCGGATGTGTGTTTTACACCTGCCAAGTGATTCCGTTCTTCGCTCTGGGCACCTTCTCGCCAAGGGTACTGGAGGCGCTGAACGTCGAAGACAAGTTCGTCGGTGGTCTGGTTTATAACGTGTTGCTGATGGTTGGTGCATTGGCAGGCCTGATGATCATCGACCGTATCTCACGGCGCGCCTTTCTGATCGGTACGTTCTACCTCAGCGCCTTGGGCCTGGCTGTTCTGGCTTATGGCGGTTTTGGCCCTGTTGGAACCATCCTCGCGTTTGGATTCTTCGCCTGCGTACTGGCCGCTGCGGTCAACTTGGAGTTCGTCTATCCACCTGAGCTGTTTCCGACTCATTTGCGTGCCTCTGGCATCGGCATGGCTGTCGCCGCGAGTCGATTCGGTTCGGCATTCGCCACCTTCCTGTTACCCATTGCAGTCCAGAGCATGGGCATTCATGCCGCGCTTGGCGTATGTGTCGGCGTGCTGGTTTTCGGGGGAGTCTTTTGCCACCTGTTCGCGCCGGAAACCAGCAAGGAAGTCCTTTCTGGAGTGACACCGGATGCTCCAGGCGAGGGGAATATTGCTCCGGCTTACGTAGCGAGCCCCGAGCCGAAGTGATGTCGATGGTCGACAATCAGGTCTTTGTGACTCGACAAGGAGGGCAGAGCAGATGCCAGCCAACAGATTGATCGACATGTACGCGGTTCAGGTATTCATCGCTGTGGCCGAGGAGGGCAGCATGTCCGGCGCGGCAACGCGCATGGGCATCTCTCAGTCGGGCGTGTCGCAGATGGTCAGGCAGCTCGAGGAAGAGCTGGGCGTAGTCCTCGTCGACCGCTCCACGCGGCCCATGGCGCTGACGCCGTTTGGCGTGGCGCTACGTAACCGCGGCTCGGTGCTGAGCGAAGAGCTTTCCCTCCTCAAGGCTCAGGTGGTGGATGCCGGGCGTGGGGTGAAACCCGATTTGCGTATCGGTCTGGTCGACTCGTTCGCAGCGACTTGTGGGTCGACGTTCACCAAACGCCTGCTGGACAAGGTGGCGCAACTGTCGATTCGCACTGGCTTGAGTCCGCAGCAGGGCGAATCGCTGCTGCGGCGCGATCTGGATCTGATCGTCACCAGCGACCCGTTGATGGATGCCAATGACGTGATCCGTTATCGGCTGTTTTCGGAGAAGTACTTCGTTATCACTCCGCAGGACTCGCGCAGGACAATTGCCAGCATCGACGACGTTCGGAGGCTGGCCAACGTACTGCCAGTGGTGCGTTTCAATCGTGGCTCCCAGGTTGGCCTACAGATCGAGCGCCACTTGCGCAGCTTGAGCATTCGGGTGCCCAACAGATTGGAGCTGGATAACGCCGATGCCCTGACCTCCATGGTCGCCGAGGGCATCGGCTGGGCCGTCACCACCCCGATGTGTTTTCTCCAGGCTTCGCCCTGGGCCGACAAGGTGAATGTGCACCTTACTCCAGAGCTGGGCCTGGAGCGCTCGCTGTACCTGGTTGCCCGTCGAGATGAATACAGCGCCTTTTTCGCAGATGCCTGCGAGACGGCGCGTGAGGTTGTCATCCAGTCCTTTGTGCCGAGGGTTCAGGCCTTGGGCCAGGGGGCGGAGACATTGATAAATACTGATGAAGGACGTTCCCTTGAATACTTTTGAGCGCAAAGAAACCCGACAGGAACGCGATTACGTCGGTGATGTGCAGATTCCTGCCGACAAACTCTATGGCGTCAACTCGCTGCGTGGCTTCGACAACCTCAGTGTGTCGCCGCTGACCGTCGCCCATTACCCTGAATTTCGCAATGCATTTGCCCTGTGCAAACAGGCGGCGGCTCTGGCCAATCTCGACAGCGGCGTGCTCGACCCGAAGCGTTGCAATGCCATCGTGCAGGCTTGCAAGGATGTCATCGGCGGCCAGTGCGATGACTCGCTGATCGTCGACCTGCTGGAGGGCTCCGGTGGTACCTCGACCAACATGAACTTCAACGAGGTCATCGCCAACCGTGCGCAACAGGTGCTTGGCCATGCTGCTGGTAGTTACAACGTGGTGCATCCCAACGACCACGTGAACTGCTCGCAGTCGACCAACGATGTCTACCCGGCTGCGCTGAAGATCGCCACTTACGCGATGCTCGCTCCATTGATCGAGGAAGTGGAGAAGCTGGCTGCGCAGTTCGACCAGAAGGCCGAGCAGTTCGCCGACATTCTGCACCTGGGCCGTACCTGTCTGCAGGATGCGCAGCCGATGCGCCTGGGGCAGCTGTTCTCCGGCTATGCCTCGTTGACCTACCGTCTGGCTAAAGAATTGGGTGCGGTGCGTCTTAAGCTACAGACGTTGCCGCTCGGTGGCACCGCCATCGGTACCGGTTTCGGTGCGCCTGCGTCTTATCGTGCGGCGGTGTACCGGCATCTGGGCGAGATCACCGGCGTGACTTACCAGGCACCGTCGAACCCCTTCGATGCGATGCAGAACATGGACGTGTTCTCGCGGGTCTCGGGCGAGCTGCGCACCTGTTCGGCGTCCCTGGCGAAGATCGCGTCTGACCTGACCGTGTTGTCTTCCGGGCCCGTTGGCGGTATTGGCGAATTGAGGTTGCCGGAAGCTCAGGCGGGCTCGTCGATCATGCCGGGCAAGGTCAACCCGGTGCTGCCGATGGCAATGATTCAGTTGAGCTTTGCGGTGATCGGTAACGACGTTGCGGTTGCCCAGGCGGTGCAATACGGCGAACTGGAAATCAACCACTTCGAGCCCGTGGTGGCCTCGAGGATCTTCGACAGCATTGCGCTGCTGACCAATGGCATTCAGCGTTTCCGTGAGAAGTGCATCGCCGGTATCACCGCCGATGTCGACCGGAATGAGACGCATCTCGTTAACTCCATGGCCGTCGCCACTGCACTGGTGCCGACCCTGGGTTATGCGAGCGTGAGCAAGCTGGCGCGTCAGTCGGTGAACGAGGGCCGCTCATTGCTGGCGATCATGGAAGAGTCGGGCCTTCTCTCGAAGGCCGAGGCTATGGCCGCTATCGAGAAGGCTTCGCGCCCGGTTTTCGAGAGCTGAAATCCCGTGATCCGTGCGGTTGGGCTGCGAGCCCGGTCGCTTCGGTCGCTTTCAGAAGGGGAACGTTTCGATGCTTAACAGTGCAGGTTTGTTCGATGAGCTGACGTCGCTCGGCATCGAGCACGAGGTCGAGCATCACCAACCGATCTTCACCATGGCTGAGTCGGATGCCCTGGAACTGTCCCTGGATGGCATGCGTTGCAAGAACCTCCTGCTGCGTGATCGCAAGGACAACCACTACCTGCTGATGACCACCGCCGAAAAGTCCGTGGACCTTTCCCGGTTGAGTCAGACATTGGGCAGTGGCCGTCTTTCGCTCGCGTCGCCGGAGCGGCTGTTCGCGTTGCTCGGTGTGCAGCCTGGGGCATTGAGCCCATTGGCCCTGGTCAATGACGCGGAGCGTCAGGTCGAACTGATCGTCGATGACGATCTCGGCACGGCGTCCCACTATGTATTGCATCCGCTGGATAACGGGATTTCCGTGCAGCTTTCCAGCGTTGCATTACAACGGTTCATGGCCGAGATCCAGCATGGACTGAGCTGGGTCGTCATCGCAGCACGTTCTTAAAGCAATGAAACCAACGCCCGTTCCTGTCGGCTGACAGGGGCGCGGGCCGCCCTTTGCCTGCTACTTATGTTTGGAGTGGAACAATGAACGTCTTCAAGTCCGGAGTTTTTGCTATCGCACTCACTGTCACGGCAGTATCGAATGTCATGGCCCAATCGTCGCTTCCGCAGGTCGCTGTCCTGGCTACCGGCGGCACCATCGCGGGAACCGCTGCTCAAGCGAGCCAGACCACTGGCTATAAGCCTGGTGTGCTGACGGCCGATGCGCTCTCAAGTCCGTGGCCTCGCTCGACAAGGTCGCCAAGGTATCTGCCGAGCAGGTGGCCAATGTCGGCAGCGACAATATGGATAACGAAATCCTGTTGAAGTTGGCCAAGCGCGTCAATGAACTGCTGGCCCGTGACGATATTGCCGGGTGGTCATCACCCATGGCACCGATACGCTTGAGGAAACAGCGTACTTTCTCAACCTTGTGGTGAAGAGCGAAAAGCCCGTGGTGATCACTGGTTCGATGCGTCCGGCCACCGCGGTCAGTGCCGATGGGCCGAGCAATATCCTACAGGCCGTGAGCGTGGCTGCTGACAAGCAAGCGCGTGGTCGTGGCGTGATGATCGTGCTCAACGACCGTATCGGCTCTGCACGCGACACCACCAAGACCGACGCCAACTCGCTGGACACTTTCAAGTCGCTGGGCAGCGGCTATCTGGGTTCGCTGGTCAATCAGGTGCGGCATTTTGAAACGCGCATCGACAGAAAGCACACCATCGATACGCCGTTCGATGTGATGAAGCTCAGCGCGTTGCCGAAGGTGGACATCCTTTACGGTTACCAGAACGACAGCGGCTATCTGTACGACGCTGCTGTAGCCAACCATGCGAAGGGCATCGTAGTGGCCGGGGTCGGTGCCGGCAGCCAGTCGCGCTTCGTGCTGCCTTCTATCAAGGCGGCAATCGATAAAGGTGTGGTATTCGTGCGTTCTTCGCGTACCGGGAGCGGTTACGTGCCTGAGGATGACGCCTACCTGGGCTTGCTGGGGGATAACCTGAACCCACAGAAGGCACGGATCCTGTTGATGCTGGCGCTGACCGTAACCAGCGATCCGGTAAAGATTCAGGAGATGTTCACTGTTTACTAACTGCGTTATCCAGGACTCTGCCCAACAGTAACGCCAGTTGGGCTTTGGTGACTGCATAGCTAGGTGAGCGAGGCCCGAGTCTACGACGGCCGAATGCAATCATATGCTCAGTTAGGTCGCGACGTCCGCATAGCCTTTCCAGATCACCGCCTGGGCCACGATCACATCCTTGCCGTTGAAGGTGAGGGCCGGGGCGCCATGAAGCTTGTAGCCCATCTCCAGGGCGGCACTGACCCGCCGGCAGAAGTTGGCGTCATCGGGGCCGGTCAGTACGCGGTAGATGGGCAGGTCGTCTGGTGGGCGATTCATGGGGGCGGTTCCTTCAAGCGGTCGGGCGTGCGTTTATGAACAGCGCGCACGGCGACGTCAAGCGCGCTTCTTTCTTGTCACCGGGCACACCCGTGATCACGGCGGGTTTCGATAGTGGCTCGGCGTTACGCCCACTTCACGGCGAAAGATCTGCGAGAAGTGGCTGGCGCTCGAATAACCCACCTCCAGGCCGATGGCGATCACGCTGAGGTCGGTTTCCAGCAGCAGTTGCCGCGCCCGGGCGATGCGCAGGCGGATGAAGTAGCGTGATGGCGCCAGGCCGGTGGCGCGCCTGAACAGCCGGCTGAAGTGGTACTCGCTCAGTTGAGCGGCCTTTGCCAGCGCGGCCAGGGAGAAGTCCTCGGCCAGTTGCCCGTTCATCAGCGCGATCACCCGGTGCAGCTTGTAGGCCTGCAGGGCGTTGCCGCGTCGGCCGGTTGCCCGCTCATCCCGGTAACTGCGCAGCAGGTGCACGGCCAGTGCCTGGGCCAGGCCCTGGACGAACAGCGCGCTGGGTTCGCGGCGCTCGGCGAGTTCCTGGCGCAGTTCTTCGAGCAGGGTGCGCACGCGCTCGTCACGGCCGCCGGAGACGTCGATGAAACCGGGGGTGGCGGCCTGCTTGCCGAGCAGCTCGGTGGCCACTCGCTCGATCAACGCCGGCGAGAGGTACAGGTGCATGACTTCGAAGGTGTCGTCACCGCGGGTCTGCCAGCGCATTTCATAGGGCTGTGCGGTGCTGGTCAGGAAGAAGTCACCGGCCTGTACCTCGGCGCGCTGCCAGGCACCGCCGGGTACCCGTTCCTCGACCAGGGCCGAGCCCGCCAGCACCATCACCAGCAGCGGTTCGGCCACCGCCGGCACCAGCACCGGCTCGGCAGTGCTGCGGTGGCTGAACAGCTGCACGCTGACGTCGCTGATGGCGGGCAGCCGGGGCAGGGCGATGCAGTCGCCGGGCAGGTACCGCGACAGGGCCTCGGCGGCAATGCGTGGGGCGCTGTGTTGGGCTGGATCGGTATCGAAGGGGGTCACGAAAGCCTCTGCTGCCAAGGGTTCCGATGGCGATGACGGCTTGCAGATTAGCGCAGGTTGCAGGTCTGGACAGCCCGTTCGGCCGCCGACGATGAGGCGGATCGAAATCTTCGCGCAAGATCCCGACAGCCTCGGCAAGGCCGCGAAAGCCGGTGCCTCATCGGTGGGCGACAGTGGAGCCGTCATCTACCTGGGCCGGCGAATACCTCGTTCGGCCTGCATTGCGGAGGAACCACCATGACGACCATCAACCATCCTGAAGTACACGAAGTCGCGGGCAAGGTGGCCCTGGTCACCGGCGCCGCCAGCGGTATCGGCAAGGCCATCGCCCGGTTGCTGCATGGGCGCGGCGCCAAGGTCATCGCCGAGGATATCGACCCCGCCGTCGAGGCGCTGGCTGCGCCGGGGCTGCTGCCCCTGGTCGCCGACATCAGCGAGGACGGCGCCGCCGAGCGGGCCGTGGCCCTGGCGGTGGCGCGCTTCGGCCGCCTGGATATCCTGGTCAACAACGCCGGGATCATCATCAACAAGCCGGTGGTGGACATGAGTCGCGCGGACTGGGAACGCATCCAGGCGGTCAACGCCACGGCGGCCTTCCTGCATTGCCGCGAAGCCATGAAGGCGATGATCCCGAACAGGGCCGGGGCCATCGTCAACATCGCCTCCTATGCCTCCTACTTCGCCTTTCCCACCATCGCCGCCTATGCCGCCTCGAAGGGCGCGCTGGCGCAACTGACCCGCACGCTGGCGCTGGAGGCCATCGAGCATGGCATTCGCGTCAACGCCGTGGGCTCTGGCGATGTGGTGACCAACATCCTCAACGGGGTGGTGGACGACGGCCCGGCCTTTCTGGCCCGGCACGGCGAGGCGGCGCCCATCGGCCGCGCGGCGCAGCCGGAGGAGATCGCCGAAGTGGTCGCCTTCCTGGCCTCGGAGCGGGCGAGCTTCATGGTCGGGGCGGTGGTCATGGCCGATGGCGGCATGACGGTGACGGCCGGCTGAACCCGGCCGCCCCCCGTGGGCTAGGGCTTGAGCCGGCGCGCCAGTTCGACCACCCGTTGGCCCAGCAGCTCGGCGGTCTTCAGATCGCCGGCGCGGGGCGCCTCTTCGGCACTGGCATCGGACGGCGAGATGGCCAGGGCGCCGGCGAAACCGCCTGACCAGTTGATGTCGGCCGGGCCACTGTCTTTCTTGTTCGCGGGCATCAGCCCGGTTCCCACCCACACCTGGCCGTGTTGCTGCGACAGGGTCCAGAAGTACTGGATGGTCGAGAACTTGTCGCCGTTGACGGTCGCCGAGTTGGTGAAGCCGGCGGCCACCTTGTCCTTCAGGGCCTGCTTGATCCACAGCTTGGAGCTGGCGTCGGCGAACTTCTTGAACTGCCAGGCCGGGCCGCCCATATAGGTCGGCGAGCCATAGATGATCGCGTCCTGCGCGGCCAGCACCTCGAGCGCGCCCTCGGGCAGATTGCCGTCCTGGTCGATACGCAGCAGGCTGACCTCGGTATCTTCCTGGGCGGCGGCACCGCGCTGCACGGCCTCGGCCTGCTTGGCGGTGTGGCCATAACCACTGAAATAGACGATGGCGACTTTGATCATGACGGGTTTCCTTCACGGGGGCTTGAGGGTTCGCTAAAGCCGGGCCAGGCGGCCCGGGGTGCATTCAGGCTAGCAGGGCATCGAGCCGCTGGTTCAGGGCATCGAGGGAGATGCCGGTGGCGGGCAGTGGTTGAACACCGCGCTCATCGATGAACAGCAGGCTCGGGTAGGAGGTGACGCCCAGCTGGCGCGCCAGGGCGAAATCCGCCTGGGCGCGGGCCAGGGTCGAGGGCGCGGCCAGCTCGTTCAACGCGGCGTCCTCGTCCAGGCCGTTCGCCCGGGCGATGCTGGCCAGCGTGGCCGGCTCCGCCAGGCTGCGGCCGGCCAGGTAGAACGCCGCCTGCAGTTCGTGGGCCCAGTGCACGGCGCGTTCGGGAGCCTGAGCCCGCAACACCGCGAGCGCCCTGGCAGCGTCCAGCGAGTCCATGACCGCCGTGCCCTCGCGTAGCAGCGCCTGGTAACCCTCACCGAATACCGCGCCGGTCAGGCTGGCGATGCGCGCGTTGGCCTCCGGGATATGCGGGTAATGGGCGATCGCGCTGGCGCGGCTGCCGAGAAACAGGCCGCCGCTGATCGCGGTGAACGCGACCCGCTGGCGGTTGGCCGCTTCGAACTCACCCATGCGCTGTGAAAAGCCCCAGCACCAGCCGCAGTACGCATCCATGACGTACAGCACCGCAGGTTCGGAAAGGTTCGGTGCCTGACCATTGGCTTGCATCACCATTTGCCTGCTCCTGCGCCGATCCTGGCATCGGCATCGAGGTAGGTGGCCTGCATCGAGGTGGCGCCGGGCATCAGGGGGCGGGCGGCAACCAGGCGGATATCGGACTGGACGATGGGCATGCTGAGTTCTCGCGACGGCAGCGGCAGGCTGCGGATGACGCCACTGTATGGTTTCGCCATTCGTGGATAAACTTCACGATGATTAAATGATTGTTAACCAGATCGGTGAAATAAATGGATCGCCTCACGGCCATGCGGGTGTTCATCGACATTGCCGAGCGCGGCAGCATGAGCGCCACCGCCGACGCCCTGGATATGTCCCGGCCAATGGTCAGCCGTTACCTGGAAAGCCTGGAGGCCTGGCTGGGCGTCAGGCTGCTGCATCGCACCACCCGGCGCCTGGCGCTCACCGCGTCCGGTGAAGCGGCCCTCAAGGCCTGCCGGGACATGGTGGCGCTCGCCGATGACATGCGCGCCCAGGCCGGTGAGGCGGGCGAGGTGCAGGGCCGCCTGCGGCTGACCTCGTCGCCGTCCTTCGCCGAGGCGCAGCTCACCGCCGCGGTGGTGGATTTCCAGGCGCTGTACCCCCGGGTGGAAATCGACCTGGTGATGCTCGACCGCACCGTCGATCTGGTGCAGGACCGCATCGACCTGGCCATTCGCCTCAGCAACCGCATCGACGAGGGACTGGTATCGCGCCAACTGGCGATCTGCCGTTCGGTGCTGTGCGCCTCGCCCGGCTACCTGGCGCGGGCCGGTTCGCCCCAGGTGCCGGCAGACCTGGCCGCGCACCGTTGCATCACCCACAGCAATGGGCTGGCGCCTTCGTACAACCTGGCCAATGGCGGCAAGGTCACCCCCGTGGCTGCGCGGGGCACGCTCTCGGCCAACGAGACCTCCATCCTCAAGGCGGCCGCGCTGGCCGGTGCGGGAATCGCCATGCTGCCGGCCTACTATGTGGGCGAGGAACTGGCACGGGGGACGCTCGAGACGGTGCTGGCGGACTGCGCCCTCGACACCATCGCCATCCAGGCCGTGTACCTATCGCGTCGCCACCAGCCGTTGCCGCTGCGCCTGCTGATCGACTTCTTCGCCGACCGCTTCGGTGGCGAGCTGGCGCCCTGGGACAGGCCGCCGACGGCCTAGACCGCGATGAGCCGGGCCGAGCGTGGTTTCACCGGCGACCTGTCAGCCGCACTCGCCACCGGTGGCCACACCGTCGAGCAGCCATTGGCGGAACACCCCCAGCGCCGGCAGCACGTCGTTGCGCTTGGGGTAGGCGAGAAAGTAGGTGCGGCCGCTGGAAACCGGCGTTCCGGTGGTGCGTAGCTGGCCCTGGCGCAATTCTTCCTCGACCAGCACCTGGGGCACCAGGCCCACGCCGATGCCGGCGCGCACGGCCTGGATCAGGTGCGAGGTCAGCTCGAAGCTGGGGCCGGCCTGCAGCTGCGTGCTGCTCACGCCATGCCGGGCGAACCAGGTGGTCCACATCGGCGGGTGGCTGGCGACCTGCAGCAGCAGTTGCCCGGCCACCCGCTCCGGCGTCAGCGGCTCGCCGACGTCGCACATCGCCGGGCTGGCGATCAGCACCATGGACTCGTCGAGCAGCGGGTGGGCCACCAGCTCCGGCCAGGCGCCGTCGCCCACGCAGATCGCCGCGTCGAGCTGACCGTCGCTGAAATCGGCCTGGATGCGCGAATGGATGTGCACCTGCACGCCCGGGTTGGCGGCATAGAACTCGTGCAGCCGCGGCAGCAGCCATTTCGAGCCGAAGGTGGGCAGCAGCGCCAGGCGCAGGGTGCCGCCGCCGGAGCCGTAGTCGATGGCCTGCAGGGTCGCGTTGCGAATGCGGCCCAGGGCGTCGGACAGGGTGTCGGCATACAGCCGGCCCACGTCGGTGAGTACCACGTTACGGCCCTCGCGCTGGAACAGGGTGATGCCCAGGAAGGCTTCCAGCGCCTGCACCTGGCGGCTCACCGCGCTCTGGGTCAACGCCAGTTCGGCGGCTGCACGGGTATAGCTCTGGTGGCGCGCCGCCGACTCGAAGGCCAGCAGCAGGGACATCGAGGGCGTCAGTCTGCGCAGATTCATTCATAAAACTCATGGGTTGCCACGGCGAATACCCTTGTAGCACAGGCATGCACTCTCGAAAATGCTCGCAATTAACCGCCTGATGTAATCGCCCGTTAGAGGCGTGCAACCGCCCACAGGGAGATAAACCGATGATCGCCAGCCTGAGCGCTCCACAACCGACCCAGGCCCATTACCTGGCCTTTCTCGACGCGCTCGGCGCCGCCGGCTTTCGCGGCGAGATCGCCCGTGACCACGCCAGCCGCACCGTGCTGGCCACCGACAACTCCATCTACCAGCGCCAGCCCCAGGCGGCGGTGTTCCCCCTCGATGAAGACGACGTGCAAGTGCTGGCACGGGTGGTCAGCGAGCCCGCGCACCGCAGCGTCAAGCTGACGCCGCGCGGCGGCGGCACCGGCACCAACGGCCAGACGCTCACCGACGGTGTGGTGGTCGACCTGTCGCGGCACATGAACCGCATCCTGGAGATCAATGCCGAGGAGCGCTGGGTGCGGGTGCAGGCCGGGGTGGTCAAGGACCAGCTCAACGCCGCGCTCAAGCCCCACGGCCTGTTCTTCGCCCCGGAGCTGTCGACCTCCAACCGGGCGACCATCGGCGGTATGATCAACACCGACGCCAGCGGCCAGGGCAGCTGCACCTACGGCAAGACCCGCGACCACGTGCTGCAGCTGACCACCATCCTGCTCGGCGGCGAGCGCCTGCACAGCCACCCGGTGGATGAGTCGACCCTCGGCGAGCAACTGGGCCGCACGGATCGCACCGGCCAGGTGTACCAGTGCGCCGAGCAGATCCAGCGCGAAAAGGCGGCGCTGATCGAGGCGACCTTTCCAAAGCTCAACCGCTGCCTGACCGGCTACGACCTGGCCCACCTGCGCGAGGCGGACGGGCGCTTCAACCTCAACAGCGTGCTGTGCGGCTCCGAGGGCTCCCTGGGCTTTATCGTCGAGGCGCGCCTCAACGTGCTGCCGATCCCCCAGTACTCGGTGCTGGTCAACGTGCGCTACGCCGGCTTCATGGATGCGCTGCGCGATGCCCGCAACCTGATCACCCTGCAGCCGCTGTCCATCGAGACCGTGGATTCCAGGGTGCTGCTGCTGGCGATGAACGACATCGTCTGGCACGGCGTCGCCGAGTATTTCCCCGAAGACCCCCAGCGGCCGACCCTGGGCATCAACCTGGTGGAATTCAGCGGCGACGACCCCGACGAGGTCAACGGCCGCGTCGAGCGCTTCATCCAGCACATCCAGCAGGACACCAGCGTGGTGCGCCTCGGTCACACCCTGGCCAGCGGGCGGGCGGCGGTGTCGCGGGTCTACGCGATGCGCAAGCGCGCCGTGGGCCTGCTCGGCAACGTCGACGGTGAGGTGCGCCCGCAGCCGTTCGTCGAGGACACGGCGGTGCCGCCGGAAAACCTTGCCGACTTCATCGCCGAATTCCGTGCGCTGCTCGATGGGCACGGCCTGACCTACGGCATGTTCGGCCACGTCGATGCTGGCGTGCTGCACGTGCGCCCGGCCCTGGACATGAAGGATCCGAAGCAGGCCGCGGCCATCCGCCCGATCTCCGATGCGGTGGCAGCCCTGACCCGGCGCTATGGCGGCCTGCTGTGGGGTGAGCACGGCAAGGGCGTGCGCTCGGAATACGCGCCGGCGTTCTTCGGCGAGCTGTATGCCTCGCTGCAGGCGCTCAAGGCTGCGTTCGACCCCTACAACCAGCTCAACCCCGGCAAGATCGCCACGCCCCTGGGCAGCGACGAGGCGCTGCTGAAGATCGACGAAGTGACCCTGCGCGGCGACCTCGACCGGCAGATCGACGAGCGTGTGTGGCAGAGCTACGGCACGGCGGTGCATTGCAACGGCAACGGCGCCTGCTACAACTTCGACCCGGACGACGCCATGTGCCCGTCCTGGAAGGCCACCCGCCAGCGTGTGCATTCGCCCAAGGGCCGCGCCTCGCTGGTGCGCGAGTGGCTGCGCCTGCAGGGTCAGGCCGGCGTGGACGTGCTGGCGCCGATCGCCAGCGGCCCGCTGGATTTCTTGCGCAGCCTGCCGAGCCGCTGGCGCCATTCGCGCGCAGGCGATGACGACTTCTCCCACGAGGTCTACGAGGCGATGGCCGGTTGCCTGGCGTGCAAATCCTGCGCGGGGCAGTGCCCGGTGAAGGTCAACGTGCCGGAGTTTCGTTCGCGTTTTCTGGAACGCTACCACCAGCGTTACCTGCGCCCGCTGCGCGATTACCTGATCGGCTCGCTGGAATTCAGCCTGCCGTTGTTCGCCCGCGTGCCGCGGCTGTACAACGCGGTGATGGGTTCGCCCCTGGTGACGCGCCTGCTGGCCGAGCGCATCGGCATGGTCGACAGCCCGCTGCTCAGCGATTTCGACTTCAAGGGCCTGGCGGCGCGCCATCGCCTGGCGACCGCCACGCCGGCCGAGCTGGGGCGCCTGAGCGCGGCGGAGCGGGGCAAGAGCCTGATCCTGGTGCAGGACGCCTTTACCCGTTATTTCGAAACGCCGGTATTCGCCGCCTTTATCGAACTGGCCAGCCACCTGGGCTATCGCGTGTGGCTGGCGCCGTTCATGGCCAACGGCAAGCCGCTGCACGTGCAGGGCTTTCTGCCGGCCTTCGAACGCACCGCACGGCGCACCGCGAAAGGCCTGCAGGCGCTTGCCGGCTTCGACATCCCGCTGGTGGGGCTGGATCCGGCCATGACCCTGGTCTATCGCCAGGAGTATCGCAAGATCGCCGGCCTCCAGTGCCCGGACGTGCTGCTGCCCCAGGAATGGCTGCTCAAGGCCCTCGACGGCCAGCCCAGGCTGCCGGCCAAGGGCGTGGCGTTCCGGCTGCTCGGCCACTGCACCGAGAAGACCAACGCGGCGCCCAGTGCGGCGATGTGGGTGAAGGTGTTCGAGCAGGCCGGGCTGCAGGTGGCGGCCGAGGCCACCGGGTGCTGCGGGATGTCCGGTACCTACGGGCACGAGGCGCGCAACCTGGAAACCTCGCGGACGATCTTCGCCCAGTCCTGGGCACCGGCGCTGGATTCCGACGCCACCGCCGAGCCCCTGGCGACCGGTTATTCGTGCCGCAGCCAGGTGGCGCGGCTGAAGAACGCCACGCTGCGCCATCCGATCCAGGCGTTGCTGGAGCATCTGCAATAACGGGATGGTTGGTGATGCTTCCTGCCGCAAGGTAGGGCAGGGAGCATCGCGGCGGGACTGGGATTTTCGCGGGCACGGACTGGGCGTCCCCGCCCGCTCCCACGGGGAAGGGCGAGCCTGCGGTTACGTCTATTCGTTGGATGGGTCGGGCCGCGTAGGTAAAACCTATCGGCTATTCATGGGTTCCACCCATCCTACAGTCTTGGCGCCTAGGCGTAGGGTGGACGACGCTTCACCTACGCGGCCCGACCCGTCCACCGCTCTGCGATCGCAATGGTGGATGAAAAGAGCGCCATCCACCCTATGTAGCTGCTTCTGCCTTGTAGCAGCTTCATCAGTGCCGCCTAAAAAGACCGTGAACAGGTTTTAAAGGATCACCCGCAGGCACTGGCCGGCGTGGTAGAGGGAGAAGCCCGCCTCGTAGTAGCAGCTGCGCAGCCCGGCGCTGCGCAGCGTTTTCATCCGCGACAGGGGAATGGGCAGCACGCTGCTGTCGCTCTTGAGCAGGTAGTCGGCCAGGGCGCGGCCGACCACGGTGCCGGTGGTGTTGCCGCGGCCGTTGTAGCCGGTCACCGCGACCACCCCGGGCGCCGGCTCGAACAGCTTCATCAGGTGGTCCGGGGTGAAGTCGATGCAGCCGGTCCAGTGCATTTCCCAGTCGACCCTGCCGAGCTGCGGGAAGTAGTGCCCCTGGATGCGATCGGCCCAGCTGCGCACGAACCAGTCCGGCTTGTTGTTCGACTTGCCCATGCTGCCCAGCAGCAGGCGGCCCTGATCGTCACGGCGGATGCTGCTCAGTACCGTGCGGGTGTCCCAAGAGCCTTGGCCGTGGGGCAGCACGGCGTCAGCCGCCGCGCCGCTCAGCGGCCTCGAGGCGACCTGGTAGTAATAGCCGCGAAAGAAGCTGCGCTGCACCTCGGTCCAGTCGCCCTCGGTGTAGGCGCCGGTGGAAATCACCACCTTCTCGGCCGTGACCGTGCCCAGGGCGGTGCGCACCAGCCAGCCATCGGCCTGCCTGTGCAGTTCGCTCACCGGCGATTGCTGGTGCAGCACGCCGCCCAGGCGCAGCACGGCCGTGGCGATGCCCTTGGTATAGCCCATGGGGTTGAGGGTGCCGGCGCGGCGATCGAGCAATGCGCCGGTGATCTTGTCGGTGCCGCAATACGCCACGCAGGTCGCGCCGGTCAGCAGCTCGACATCCGCGCCACGGCGGCGCCACTGTGACTCACGGGCCTTGAGGTCTTCCAGGCCAGCGGCGTTGTGGGCCATGTGCAGGGTGCCCTCGTGGCGCGCCTGGCAGTCAATCTGGTAACGCGCGATGGCGTCGAACACCACTGCCGGCGCCTCGCCCAGTACCCTGTTGAGACGGCTGCCGACCTTTTCGCCCAGCGTGGCTTCGACATCGTCAGGCTTGATCCAGGTGCCGGCATTGACCAGGCCAACGTTGCGCCCGGAACCGCCATGGCCGACCTCGAAGGCTTCCAGCACACACACGCTCTTGCCCGCCTCGAGCAGATGCAGCGCCGCCGACAGCCCGGTGATGCCGCCGCCGATCACGCACACATCGACCTTTACCTCGCCAACCAGGGCTCCGGCGCTGATCGGCGCCGGCGTCGCCACTTCCCAGAGACATTTTTGCTGGAAGCCACTCATCACGCGTTCCTCTCCAGATACCGCTGGCGGTTGGGTCACCGGCTTGCAGCAGGGCTCACGCACTGTGTGGGAGCGCGCCATGCGCGCGAAATCGCGGGCATGGACTAGGCGTTCCCGCGTGCTCCCACAGGTTGCTCAAAGTCAGTCGAACACGATGCCCTGGGCCAGCGGCAGTTCGCGGGAGTAGTTGACGGTGTTGGTCTGCCGGCGCATGTAGGCCTTCCAGGCATCGGAGCCGGATTCGCGGCCGCCGCCGGTTTCCTTTTCGCCGCCGAAGGCGCCGCCGATCTCCGCGCCGCTGGTGCCGATATTGACGTTGGCGATGCCGCAGTCGCTGCCGGCCGCGCCCTGGAAGGCTTCGGCCTCACGCACGTCGGTGGTGAAAATGCACGAGGACAGGCCCTGGGGCACTTCGTTGTTCAGGCGCAGCGCCTCGTCGAAATCGTCGTAGGCGAGCACGTAGAGGATCGGCGCGAAGGTCTCGTGGCGCACCACCGCCGTCTGGCCCGGCATCTCGACGATGGCGGGGCTCACGTAGTAGCCGTTGGGGAAGCTGTCGGCCAGCTGGCGCTCGCCACCGAACACCAGGCCGCCTTCGTCGCGGGCCCTGGCCAGGGTGTCCTGCATGGCACTGAACGCCTGCTTGTCGATCAGCGGGCCGACCAGGTTGCCCTGGCGCGGGTCGCCGATGCGCACCTTGGCATAGGCGGCCTTGAGGCGGGCGAGCACCTCATCCTTGATCGAGCGATGGACGATCAGGCGGCGCAGGGTGGTGCAGCGCTGGCCGGCGGTGCCGACGGCGCTGAACAGGATGCCGCGCACGGCCAGGTCGAGGTCGGCGCTGGGGGCGAGGATCATGGCGTTGTTGCCGCCAAGTTCGAGAATGCTGCGCCCGAAGCGGGCCGCCACCCGGGGCGCGACTTCGCGGCCCATGCGGGTGCTGCCGGTGGCGCTGATCAACGGCACGCGCGGGTCATCGACCAGCGCCTGGCCGGCTTCGCGGTCGCCGATCACCAGTTGCGCCAGGCCCTGCGGGGCGTCGTTGCCGAAGCGGGCGAGGGCCTTGTTCAGCAGCGCCTGGCAGGCGAGGGCGGTCAGCGGGGTCTTTTCCGAGGGTTTCCAGATCACCGCGTTGCCGGCCACCAGGGCCAGGGTGGTGTTCCAGGCCCACACCGCCACCGGGAAGTTGAAGGCGCTGATCACCCCGACCACGCCCAGCGGATGCCAGGTTTCCCGCATATGGTGGCCCGGGCGCTCGGAGGCGATGGTCAGGCCGTAGAGCTGGCGCGACAGGCCGACGGCGAAGTCGCAGATATCGATCATCTCCTGCACCTCGCCCAGGCCTTCCTGGGTGATCTTGCCGGCTTCGATGGACACCAGCTCGCCGAGGTCGGCCTTGTGCTCGCGCAGCACAAGGCCGAACAGGCGCACCAGCTCGCCGCGACGCGGCGCCGGCACCTTGCGCCAGGCCAGGAAGGCGTCGTGGCCCACGGAGATCTTCGCCTGTACGGCGTCGGCGCCTTCCAGGTTAAAGCTGCCGATCTGGCTGCCGTCGATCGGCGTGTACACCGCGTGCTTACCGCCCTGACAGGCGCTGGTGCTGACACCGAGGCGTTCGAGTAGCGGTTCGACCATGGCGATCTCCTGAGCTGAAGTTGAAATCCGTGATTAGGATCAGTATTAATCCCGAACCTGCCCTCAACAAACGACCTTTAGGCACCATGTCATTCCGCCATGGAATCAAGTTGCCCGGCCTTAACCCGAGACACCCATGTCCAAACGCCTGCTGCCGACCATGACCGCCCTGCAATGTTTCGAGGCCGCGGCCAGGCACCTGAGCTTCACCCGCGCCGCCCAGGAACTGCACCTGACGCAGAGTGCAGTGAGCAAGCAGGTGGCCCAGCTCGAGGCCATGCTCCAGCACCCGCTGTTCCATCGCGTGCGCCGGCGGTTGCAGCTGGCGCCGGCAGGCGAGCTGTACCTGGCCGAGGTGAACAGGATCCTCACCCAGGTGGACATCTCCAGCCGCTACATCCTCTCCTACGGCGGCGAGACCGAGGTGCTCAAGGTGGCCACCCAGCCGACCTTCGGGGCGCGCTGGCTGGTGCCGAACCTCAAGGGTTTCTCCAAGCGCCACCCCAGTATCCACCTGGACATCACGAACGCGCTCGAGCCCTTCGACCTGGTGCAGGCCAAGGCCGACGTGGCGTTCTTCTACGGCACCGGCTCCTGGCCGGGGGCCACCTGCATCGAGCTGTTCGGCGAGGAGGTGATTCCGGTGTGCGCGCCGGACCTGCTGCCCGAGGAGCCGCTGCTCGATGCCGGCGACCTGAGCAGCCTGGTGCTGCTGCAGTGCACCTCCCGCCCGGGTGCCTGGCACGAGTGGTTCGAGGAGCAGGGCATCAGCACCGAGAACAGCTACCACGGGCCGCGTTTCGATACCTTCTACCTGTGCATCCGCGCCGCCGAGTCCGGCTGCGGCGTGGCCCTGGTGCCGCGTTTTCTGGTCCTGGAGGAGCTGCAGGAAGGCAAGCTGGTGATCCCCTGGCAGCACTACAAGCCCAGCCAGGGCGCCCACTTCATCGCCTTTGCCGAGCAGTCCGCCGAGGTGCCGAAGGTCAGGGCGCTGATCGACTGGATTCTGGAAAAGGCCCGGGCCGGTACGGGCGGCGTTCAGCCAGTTCCTGAATTCAAGGAATGATGGCAGCACTTTATTTCGCTTGTGGAACGGCCCTGCAACTCGTTTTGATAGGCGTATGCTGCTCCGCCACCCGACAGCTGGAGGGCTGCGCCCGGAGGCGTGAGGGGCACCCTAAAAGCGACAGGAGGCTTTCGCCATCATGAGCACCCGAGGATTTGTCGATCCGTCTGCCATTCGCGCGCAGTTTTCCAGCGCCATGTCCGCCATGTACCGCGCCGAAGTGCCGCTGTATGGCGACCTGCTGGATCTGGTGGCGCAGACCAACGCCGGGGTGCTGGCGGGCAGCGAGGCGCTCAGGCAGCAGCTCGAGTGGACCGGCGAGATCGAGCGCCTGTCCATGGAGCGTCACGGCGCGATCCGCGTCGGCACGGCCGAGGAGCTGTCGACCATTCGCCGCCTGTTCGCGGTCATGGGCATGCAGCCGGTCGGCTACTACGACCTTGGCTCGGCCGGGGTGCCGGTGCATTCCACCGCCTTTCGTGCGGTGCACGAGGCCGAGCTGCAGGTCAGCCCGTTTCGGGTGTTCACCTCGCTGCTGCGCCTGGAACTGATCGAGGACGAAGAACTGCGCGCCCTGGCCGCGGCAATTCTTGCCAAGCGCGACATCTTCACCCCGCGGGCACGGGCATTGATCGCGCAGTGCGAGGCCGAGGGCGGCCTGAATGCCGCGGACGCCGAGGCGTTCGTCAGCGAAGCCCTGGAAACCTTCCGTTGGCACACCGAAGCCACGGTGACTGCCGCCGAGTACGACCTATTGCATGGCCAGCACCGCCTGATCGCCGACGTGGTGGCCTTCAAGGGCCCGCATATCAACCACCTGACGCCGCGTACGCTGGATATCGACGCGGTCCAGGTGGCCATGCCCGGGCGCGGCATCACGCCCAAGGCGGTGGTGGAGGGGCCGCCCCGGCGCCAGTACCCGATCCTGCTGCGCCAGACCAGCTTCAAGGCGCTGCAGGAGCCGGTGGCGTTCGTCGGTCAGAGCGGCGCGACCGGCAGCCATACCGCGCGGTTCGGCGAGATCGAACAACGCGGTGCGGCGCTGACCCCCGCCGGCCGCGCGCTGTACGACAGGCTGCTCAACCAGGCTCGCGAGGATCTGGGCGAATCACCCAGCGAGGCCAATGCCCAGCGCTATGCCGACTTGCTGGAACAGCGTTTCGAGGCCTTCCCGGACAGCTATCCGGCGATGCGCCGTGAAGGATTGGCGTATTTCCGTTACTTCGTCACCGACGCCGGCAAGGCCGCACGCCATGACGAGGCGCGGCCACGCAGCCTGGAGGCGCTGATCGAGACCGCCCAGGTGCATTTCGAGCCGCTGGTCTACGAGGACTTTCTGCCGGTAAGCGCCGCGGGGATCTTCCAGTCCAACCTCGGTGACGATGCCCAGGTCAGCTACGCCGCCACCGCCAACCAGCAGGCTTTTCAGGCCGCCCTTGGCGCCTCGGTGCACGACGAGCTGGCGCTGTACGCCGAGACCCAGCGCCGCTCCCTGGCCGAATGTGCGCGTGAGCTGGGGCTGGAGGCGCTGGGCTGATTCGCAGCGGGCATCGCGTTAACGACCCTGGCCAGGCGCCTTGCGCGGATCCTGGTCAGCGGTTGCCAGCCCCAGCTCGCTATCCACGCTGACGGACTGCTCGCTGACCACCGCCAGCACGGTGGTGGTCAGGGTGTAATACATCTCGCGGCTGGTCACCTGGCGGCCATCGGCATAGGTCACGCTGAAGCTGATGCCGCCCTCGCCAGGCACCTTGAAGGCCACGGTCTGCCCGGGCCGGATCGCGCCCAGGTCGCGGCTTCGGTCACGCCACTGGGCCACCACCTGCACCGCCGCGGCCGACTCGTTGCGCACCTGGGCGGTCGGCACCGCCCAGTACAGCACGCCAGCGAACAGCGCACTCAACGCCGCCAGAATCACTGCCAGGGCAATCGCCAGCTGTTTGAGTCTGTGCTTCATGGTGTTTTCCCGGTGCCCGTTGGTGTCTTTTGCTGGTAGCGCTGGCCACCCGTACGGCATTGTAGGTCTGCCAGGCGTTGCCTGATGTGAAGCGCCTGGCTAATCGGCGCGCCCGGCGCATATCAATCAGGAGCAATCAGGAAACCCATGGAAATCCGCACCACGCAAAAGGACGACTGGAAACTGCTGAAACAGATCCGCCTGGCCGCCTTGCAGGATACGCCGACCGCCTTTGGCGTGAGTTACCAGGCGGCAGCGGCCGACAGCGACGCCCAGTGGCAGGTTCGGGCGGCGGGCGAGAGGACGCAATTTTGGTTGGCGCTCGACGACGGCAGGCCGGTCGGCCTGGTGGGCGCCGGGTTTCGGGATGTCAGCCGCTATGAGCTGATCGCCATGTGGGCCGAGCCGGCGGCGCGGGGCAAAGGCGTGGCGGACGAATTGGTGGCGGCGGTGAAGGCGCGTGCGGTGGCGCTGGGCCTGGAGGCGCTGTTTCTCGAAGTCGCTCCCGAGAACACCCGCGCCGTGCAGTTCTACCAGCGGCACGGTTTCGTGTTTCTGGACGAATGGGAGCCCATCGACAGCCACCCGCATATTCTGGCGCAGAGCATGCGCTGGCGCTGCGGCTAGCGTGGAAAGAGACGAGGCACCCAGAGCGGGTGCCTCGTTATTCGATCAGCCGAAGATCAGCGTCGAGACATAGAACAGGCCGGCGGCCAGGGCCATGGAGGTGGGCAGGGTGAGCACCCAGGCCAGCAGGATATTGCTGATGGTGCTGCCCTGCAGGCCGCTGCGGTTGGCGACCATGGTGCCGGCCACGCCCGAGGACAACACGTGGGTGGTCGACACCGGCAGGCTGTAGACGTTGGCCAGGCCGATGGCGCAGGCCGCGGTGATCTGCGCGCTCATGCCCTGGGCGTAGGTCATGCCCTGCTTGCCGATCTTCTCGCCGACGGTCTTCACCACGCGTTTCCAGCCGACCATGGTGCCGATGCCCAGGGCCAGGGCCACGGCAAGGATCACCCAGAAGGGCGCGTACTCGGTGGTGGCGGTGAGGTCCTTGCGCAGCTTGTCGAGGTCGGCCTTGTCGCGGGCCGACAGCTCGGGCAGCTTGCCGACCTTCTTGGCCGAGTCGTCGAGGCACAACAGGTAGCGACGGATATCGATACGCGCTTCTTCGCTGAGGGTGCGGTAGTCGGTCACGCCGTCGAGGGTGCGCAACAGGGCGCTGATGGTGGGTTCGGTGAGCTTGGGGTCGCAACGGAACTGCCTGGGCAGCTCGGTGTTGGCGGATTTACCCAGGGCCAGGAACTCGTTCAGGGTCGGCGCGTTGCGCTGGTAGAACTCGCCCAGGTGAATGGCCGCATCACGGGTGCGTTCGATCTGGTAGGTGGTGGTATTGAGGTCGAGCACGAACTTGGCCGGCACGATGCCGATCAGCACCAGCATGATCAGGCCGATGCCTTTCTGGCCGTCGTTGGAGCCGTGCACGAAGCTCACCGCCATGGCCGAGACGATCAGCACCAGGCGGTTCCAGAACGGTGGTTTGTTCTTGCCCTTGGTTTCCTTGCGCAGCACCGGCGTGCTGTGCACCTTGGGGGTCGGCATCCAGTATTTGAGCGCCAGGAACAGCAGGGCGGCGACCACGAAACCGGCGATTGGCGAGAAGATCAATGACAGGCCGATGTCCATCGCCTTCTGCCAGTTCACGCCATCGCCCAGGGGGATGTCGGTGAGCAGCGCGTTGGCCAGGCCGACACCGAGGATCGAGCCGATCAGGGTGTGCGAGCTGGAGGCCGGAATGCCGAAGTACCAGGTGCCCAGGTTCCAGGTGATGGCCGCGGCCAGCAGCGAGAACACCATGATCAGGCCGCGGCTGGTGTTGACGTTGATCAGCAGCTCCACCGGCAGCAGGTGGACGATGGCATAGGCCACGCCGACGCCGCCAAGCAGCACGCCGAGGAAGTTGAAGATGCCGGACATGACCACCGCCAGGTTTGGCGGCATGGCCTTGGTGTAGATGACCGTGGCCACGGCGTTGGCCGTGTCGTGGAAACCGTTGATGAATTCGAAGGTGAGGACGAAGAGCAGGGCGAGTGCGAGGCTCAGCGCCAACCAGGCATCAAGCCCGCTGAATAGTTCGAACATGGAGGGTTACGTCTGGCTCATGGGAGAGGTGGGTTGTCTCAGGCAACGCGTGGTGTTGTTGATCGAGGCGGTGCCTGGCCGCTGCCGGTTCCGGTGAGGAGCCGAGCAGCCCGCGTTACAGCCGGCAGCCGTCGGGTGAGCGCTGAAGCGATGTGCCATGCCTGCGATGCTCTCTATCCGTCGAATGCCAAGGCACGCCGCCAGGCAATACCCGGCAGCGTGCAGTCGGTGCGGTGGCAGGCTTGCCTGGGCGTGGCAACGGCCACCGGCTGCCAGCTGAATCAGCCTGCGACCGGAGGGGTTGCCGTTGCCTGCTCAGGCGTCGATCACGCCACCTGAAATATCTGGACGCGATTTACCTCGAAAATCGCGCCATACACAACTAGTGGCGCATAAAGAATCCGTATTTTTTGCTCGGCGTCAGGGTTGGCCAGGGGCCGTGAAGCGGCCGCGGCGTGTCTGGATCCCGGGTTCGAGCAGCTTGTCGCGACGCCGTAACGGCGCCAGGCGCGGCGGCCTCGGGCAGGCCGATCACGCCGGCGACGCGCGCATGCCCTCGAAGATCAGCCGCGTGGTGGCGCGCACGTTGGCGGCGTGGGCCTGGCGGTCGAGCGGGTCGCTGGCGGTCAGGCGCAGCAGCTGCAGGTGGGAATAGTCGTTGAGCAGAAAGGCGGCCAGATCCACGTCCAGGTCGGCGCGCAGCTTGCCGGCCTCCTGCAATTCGCCCAGCACCTTGGCGATCTCGCCCTGCAGGCCCCGGTTCATCTGGCGGTAGGCCTCGGGCAGGCCCGTGTCGCCGCCCACCAGCACCAGCGGTAGCAGCTCGCGCCAGAGGGCGGCGGGCAACACGTCCAGGGCATAGCTGACCAGCAGCTGTTCCAGGTGGCAGAGCGCATCGACCGGGTCGTCGAACTCGCGGATGCGTTGGCGTACATCCACCAGGGCGCGGCGATCGGACTCCTTGATCATCTCCAGGATGATCTCGTGCTTGCTGCCGAAATACTTGAACACCGTGGGCGCCGAGACGCCGGCATCCCGGGCGATCTGCTCCACCGTGGTTTCGCGGAAGCCCTGGCGCTGAAAAAGCGCCACGGCCGCTGCCGAGATGGCCGTGCGGCGTAATTGCTTCTGACGTTCGCGTAATCCGCTCACCGGCGCTCCTGGGCATTTATGGGGTAGGGCAATGATAGCCGGCCAGGTTTCTCGGGAAAATATTTTATTGACTAAAGAAATTAATATGATTAATTGTTTTCCCGTACCTGCTTCACGCAGGGCCATTTCCAGGATCCGTCAGATGAACCAGATTCTCGACCGCTCCCTGGTTTCCCGGCATACGGAAGTCAGCGAGATGTACGACAGACAAGAACAAGAACCCGTGCTGATGCAGGGCTTTCCTGCCGAGCCCGAAAAGCGCGTGACCTGGGCCAACTGGATGTCGCCGCCGTTCAACCGCTGGGGCTTTCGCAACCTGGCGCGCCTGCGCCCGAGCATCGACGTCGCCGCCGGCTCGCGGCCCAGCTCGGTACTGGCCCATGCTCCGGTGGACGTCGAAGGCCTGAGGTTCGAGAGCACCTGCGGTCGCACCGTGCAGGTGCGAGACCACCTCAAGGCCAGCAAGACCGACAGCTTTCTGGTGCTGCACAAGGGCCGTGTGGTCTACGAGAACTACTTCAACGGCCAGCTCGCCAGTGACCGTCACATCATGTTCTCGGTCACCAAGTCGCTGATCGGCGTGCTCGGTGAGCAACTGGTTCACCAGGGCCTGCTCGACCCCCAGGCGCAGACCCAGCACTATGTGCCGGAACTGGCCGGCAGCGCCTTTGGCGACGCCACCGTGCGCCAGCTGTTGGACATGGCGGTGGGCGTTCACTACAGCGAGATCTACGACGACCCTACCTCGGAAAGCTCCCAGTACGGCTACGCCTGTGGCTTCAAGCCGGCGCTGCCCGAATACGCCGGGTACGCCTCGCTCTATCAGTACCTGCCGTCGTTGCGTAAACGTTGCGAGCACGGTGGCCTGTTTCACTACGTCACGGCCACCACCGAGGTACTGGCCTGGGTGATGGAACGCGCCAGTGGCGTGGCCTGCGCCGAGCAGTTGCAGGCGGTGTGGCAGCAACTGGGCTGCGAGCGCGACGGCTACTTCATGGCCGACCCCTGGGGGCGCAGCGTCGCCGGTGCCGGCTTCAACGCCACCCTGCGCGACATGGGGCGCTTCGGCCTGATGCTCGGCAACGGCGGCAGGGTCGACGGCCGCCAGGTCATCGACGAAGCGGTGATCGAGGCGATCGCGGCCGGGTCGGATCCTGCCATCTACGGCGTGCACGAGGACTTCTCCGAGTGGACGCCGGGCGCTTCGTACCGCAGCCAGTGGTACGTGTTCAACGACCACAGCCCGGCCATCATGGCCGCCGGTATCCATGGTCAGTACCTGTTCGTCGATTTCGCCTCGGATGCGGTGATCGTCAAGCAGTCGTCGCTGCCCGATGCGGTGACCGAACTGGATATCGACACCGTGCGCATGCTGCGGGCCATCACCGCCCATCTGCACGGCTGATTCAACCACCACAAGAAGATCCAGGAGCGCCGGTTCGCCCGGGCTCCTGCCTGCTGCGTCAGGTTTCGGTGGTCGCTTTCGGCCACCGCCCACTGCCCTGTAATACAAGAAAAATACACAGGAGCTTCATATGTACAGGTCCAAGCGCTTTTCCTGCGTGCTGCTCGCACTCGGCTTTCCGCTGGCCAGCCAGTCGGCCCTGGCGGGTTATCAGTTCGAGCACGAGAACCTCAAGGGCGAGGCCAACCTGACGGTTGGCGGCGCCTCGATCACCACCCGCGGCGTCAACTTCGGCGCCGGTCGCGTCGACGCCCGCAGCGGCGAAAACGACGGCACCAGGATCGGCTGGCAGGAGTTCTATCTCAAGCCCGCCATCACCCTCGATTACTCGCTCAGCGACAGCCTCGGCCTGCTCGCCGGGGGATCGCTGGTCGGCGCCACCACCTTTGGCGATGGCGACGCCGGTGGCACCTCGCGCAGCTCCGATGGCCGGGTGGCCAGCGAAGAACTCTACGCCGGCGTGCGGGCGGGCGACTGGACGTTCACCGCCGGCCGGCAGAACTACATCATCGGCAGCGGTTTCATCGTCATGGACGGCAACCTCGATCTGCTCGACGACGGCGCCTACTGGCTCGGCCCGCGCACCGCCTTCAAGGATTCGGCGATCCTGGCCTGGAACCATGGCCCGGTGCAGGCGCAAGCCTTCACCCTGCGCACCGACGACCACTACGGCGACTACCGCATGAACGGCGCCAACCTGGACTACGACCTCGATGGCCAGGTGACCCTCGGCGCCATGGCCATGCAGGTCGATACCCTGGCCAGCACGCGCAGCAACGCGGTGCGCCGCGACGGCATGCAGGTCTTCAACCTGCGGGCCTTGCGCGGCCATCTGCCGGGCGTTCCAGAGCTGACCCTCAATGGCGAGTACGCCGTGCAGCGCGGCGGCGACGGCCCGCGCAGCTACGACGCCACGGCCTGGTACGCCCAGGCCGACTACCAGTTCCAGGCGCTGCCCTTCACCCCCGTGCTCGGTTATCGCTACGCGGTGTTTTCCGGTGACGACGACCTGGGCGACAACACCCAGAAAGCCTGGGATCCGCTCAGCAAGGGGTTCGTGGACTGGAGCACCTGGCTGGTCGGCGACGTGGTGGGCAACTACCTGCTGTTCAACAGCAACGAGCGGGTGCAGCAGTTCTCGATCAAGAACCGCCTGACCGACACCCTTACGCTGGGCGCCATCCACTACCAGTTCTGGCTCGACGAAAACAACTTCCGCGGCGCCGCGGTGGACGACCGACGCTTCGCCGACGAGACCGTGGTGTACCTCGACTGGACGCCCAACGAGCATTTCTACAGTTCGCTCTCCTACAACTGGGTACAGGCCAAGTCGGCGGCCAGGCAGGCGTTCGGCGACGACGATCAGTTCAATGCCCTCGAACTGTATTTCACCTACCGCTACTGAAACCGAGCCACGGATGCCCCTCGGGGCGCAGGAGAGCGTGATGACCACGACAGCACAGACCGGGCTCGGCGTGCCGACCCTGGAATGGGTGATGAGCCTGCAGGTGGCGATCGCCCCAGGGGATGGGCTGGGCGCCTGCCCGGACGGCCAGCGCAGCAACTACCGGATACTCGGCGGGCATTTCCAGGGCCTGGACGTGGGCGGTGAGGTGGTCGCCGGCGGCGCCGACTTCTACCTGCAGCGCCACGACGGGGTGGGCGAGCTGGATGCCCGCTACAGCCTGCGCAGCGATCGCGGTGAGTGGATCAATGTCCACAACACCGGGCTGATCGTACTCGGCGACCGGGGCCGCGAGCTGGAAGCGCAGGGCATCTGGCCGATTCCCGAGCAGGAGTACCGGTGCACGTGCTCGCCGCGTTTCCAGGTGGCGAGCGGGCGGCTCGACTGGCTGACCCGCAGCGTGATGATCGGCAAGGTGAGCTACCCCGCCGTGGATCAGGTCGCCATTCACTGCTACCGGCTCGCCTGAGCGGCTTCCCTTATCGCCAACGATGAACTCCACTGAAGCGGCAGGCCACCGGGTGGCCCAGCCGGCAGGTATCGACCATGAACATCGCCAATCAAAACCTAGTACGTGCCGCGTGCATCTTTATCGCCGCCGCTTCGATTCTCGTCATCGGCGTGCAGCCGATCTTCATCGGCCTGCTGACCGAGCGCCTGGCGCTGACCCTGGCCCAGCAGAGCTGGACCATGTCCGCCGAGATGTGCGGCTCCATCCTCGGCACCCTGTTGTACGTGCCGATGATCCGCTTTCTCGGCCCGCGCACCATCGCCCTGAGCACGGCCCTGGTGCTGCTGTTCGCCAATGCCGCCACCGCCAGTGTCAGCGGGCTCGATACGCTGCTGGTGCTGCGCGGCCTGTCGGGCATCTGCTCGGGCATTCTGTATTCCTACGCCATCTATTGCCTGGGCCGCCTGCACGGCCCGGACCGCTCCTTCGGCATCCTGCTGTTCGTGCAGACCGGCCTGTTCGCCAGCAGCGCGGTGATGCTGCCGATGATCGCCGAGTGGCAGGGTTTCTCGGCGGCGATCTACTACCTGGCCGGCTGGTTCGCGCTGGTCTGCCTGGTGTGCTTCTGCCTGCCGGTGCGGCGCAGCCACGAAGGTCGGCAGGTCTCCGGCGAACCGCTGCGGTCCGGCTTGACCCTGATCGGCGTCTGCTCGCTGCTCGGCATGCTGTTCCTGCAACTGTCGATCTATTCGCTGTGGGGCTTCGTCGAGGGTATCGCCAGCGAGGCGGGCGTCGCGCCGGTGGACATCGGCTGGGCGATCAGCATCGGCCTGCTCGGCGGTCTGCCCGGTGCCGCGCTGCCCAGCGTGGCGGGGCGGCACCTGGGCCGCGTGCCGATGATCCTCACCGGTTCACTGGCCGTGCTCGGCGCCATCTACCTGTTGGCCACGCGCATCCACACGGCCTCGGACCTGATGCTCGCGGTGTTCCTGATGAACTTCGGCTGGAACCTGGCGCTGTCCTACTACATGTCCTCGGTGGTGACCCACGACCCGAGCGGTCGCCTGACCAAGCTGGTCGGCGTGGTGCAGGTGGCCTCGGCCGCCGCGGCGCCGACCCTGTTGAGCCTGTTCATCGAAGGCAATGACCGGCACAGCCTCTTCGTGCTGTCCTCGGGGGCCATCCTGATCGGTTGTATGCTGGTGATCGTCATGCTGGCCTTCGGGCGGCGCAGCGTGCAGGGCAGGTCCCTGGACTCCTCGGCCTGAAACGGGCGCTGAACAAGCCGGCCAGCAAGGGCTGGCGGACACCGGTATCCTTGCGGTTTTTCGGTCGAGGAGCGTGCAGATGGCGATGAACACGGAACAGGGCATCCTGCGTGGCTCGATTGCCATGACCCTGCTGGTGGCGGTCTTCGGGGTGGTCATCGGCCTGGCGTCCGGGTCGTTCTCCATCGTCTTCGACGGCGTCTACTCCCTGGCCGATGCCAGCATGAGCGGCCTGGCCCTGATGGTGTCCACGCTGATTCGCCGGCACACCTCGGAGAGCGAAGCCAGCCGCCGGCTGGCTGAGCGGTTCAACATGGGTTTCTGGCACCTGGAGCCCATGGTGCTGGCGCTCAACGGCACCTTGCTGTGCGGCGTGGCGGCCTATGCGCTGATCAACGCCGTCGGCAACCTGCTGTCCGGCGGCACGCCGCTGGAGTTCGGCCTGGCGTCGCTGTATGCCGGCATCGCCACGCTGATCTGCTTTGCGTTCGCCTGTTACGAGTTTCGCGCCAACCGGCGCATCCGCTCGGATTTTCTCGCCCTGGATGCCAAGGCCTGGGTGATGTCCGGGTGCATTTCCCTGGCCCTGCTGGTCGCCTTCGTCATTGGTCATCTGACCGAACAGACCCGCTACGCCTGGCTCGGTCCCTACATCGACCCGGCGGTGCTGGCGGTGATCTGCCTGGTGATTCTGCCGCTGCCGCTGGCCACCATCCGCCAGGCGCTGGCGGATATCCTGCTGGTCACCCCGCCAGCGCTCAAGCAGCACGTGGACAGCGTGGCCCAGGCCATCGTCGAGCGGTACGGCTTCATCAGCTACCAGGCCTACGTCGCCCGGGTCGGCCGCGCCCGGCAGATCGAGCTGTACTTCATCGTGCCGGCGGACTGGCCGGCGCAAACCCTCGACGAATGGGACGCCCTGCGCGACGTCATCGGCCAGGCCCTCGGCGAAGAGGGCCCCAACCGCTGGCTGACCATCGCCTTCACCACGGATCCGCAGTGGTCGCGGTGAGGGGCGGCGGTTACCTGTTCGGCACTCAATGCTCGGTGCGATAGGCGCTGCGAATCGCCTGGGCCAGTTCCAGCAGCACATCGGCGTAGCGTTCGCTGATCACCTCGGCACTGTCGGTGGTCGCCAGGCTGATGTTCAGCGCATGGGAGCGGTAGGCGGGAATGTTCAGGGGCGTGGCGATGGCCATCACTTCCGGCTGCCAGGAGGTTACGCAGTAGCCCCGAGAGCGCACGCTGCGTACGGCCTCGTCGATCTCCTGTTCCAGCTTCAGCGCACGGGACTCGCAGCGCCGTGACCTGAACAGCTCGACCAGTGATTTGCGCGGCGCCTCGTCGAGCACCGACAGGTAGGCGCGCCCCAGGGAGGTGACGTCCATCGGCAGGCGCTGGCCGGTGAGCACGTTGCGTGGCGACTTGCGCGCGCCCATGCGGATCGACTCCAGGTAGATCATCTCGTCGCCATCGGCAGCAGCGAGGCTGACATTGACCTGCTCACTTTTCGCTACTGCCGCCATCAGCGGGCTTGCTATACGCAGCAGAGCGCTGCAGTGGTACATCGAGTGGGCCAGGCCGAGCAGCGAGACCGCGAGCCGGTAGGCGCCGCTGGTGGCGTCGTAATCCAGAAAACCCGCGCGCACCAGGGTCTGGGTCAGGCGGCTTACGGTGGATTTCGACAACCCGGTGGCCTCGCTCAGGTCGCCATTGGTCAGGTACTCGGTGCCCGGCCGAAAGGCCCGCAGCAGGCCCAGCCCGCGCTCCAGGGAACGGTTGGGGGTGGCCTTGCCGTGGCCCGGCACGTCAGCCGCTGCGGCCTCACCCTGTTCCACCTGATGGAATAGGTGCGTTGTCATGATCGGGGCTCTCCCTAAGACTGAAATTCAGCCGGCCAGCACCGGATGGATGTTCAACGAATAAAAAGAGAGTAACCGCATGACGATTTCCCAGGAAACTTCCACGCCCATCGAATTGGCCGTCGTCGACGGCATCGCCACCCTGACGCTCAATCGCCCCGAGGCGCGCAACGCCATCAGCGACGTCATGCGCAGCCTGCTCATCGAGCACCTGGAGCAGGTGGCGGCAGACCCCGCGATCAAGGCCCTGGTGGTCACCGGCGCCGGCAAGGGCTTCTGCGCCGGCGGCGATATCAAGGGCATGCAGGCGCGCATGAGCGCCCCGGCCGGCTCGGTGGCCTTCAACGGCTGGAAGCGCCAGCAGCGTGTGCACCATGCGGTTTCCCTGCTGCACAACATGCCCAAGCCGACCATCGCCGCGGTCAACGGCGCGGCCACCGGCCTGGGCTGCGACATGGCACTGAGCTGCGACTTCATCATCGCCTCGGAGCAGGCGTCCTTCGCCATGAGCTACATCGCCCGGGGCCTGATTCCCGATGGTGGCGGCCTGTATTTCCTGCCGCGGCGCGTCGGCCTGCCCAAGGCCAAGGAGCTGATCTTCAGCGGCCGCATGGTGGCGCCCCAGGAGGCCCAGCAGATCGGCATGATCGATCGCGTGGTGCCCCACGACAATCTGTTGCCGGCTGCCCAGGACTGGGCGCTGCAACTGTCCGCCGGCTCGGCCACCGCCCTGGCTCTGAGCAAGTCGATCCTCAACAACAGCTTCGAACTGACCCAGGGGCAGATCTCGGCCATGGGCAGCCAGGCCCAGGGCATCTGCTACACCTCGAGCGAGCATCAGCAATCGGTCGCCGCCTTCCTGGCGCGCAAGGCGCAGAGGAGCTGAGTGATGAACCAGATCAACCGGCTTCTCAGCCCCTCCAGTGTCGCGGTGATCGGCGCTTCCGGCGATGCCTGCAAGACCTCCGGGCGACCGATCGCCTTCCTGCGCAAGCACGGTTTCCAGGGGCGTCTGTACCCCGTCAACCCGCGCTATGAAGAGATCGATGGCCTGCGCTGCTACGCCTCGGTGGCCGAGCTGCCCGAGGTGCCGGACGTGGCGCTGATCCTGCTCGGCCCGGAGCGCGCCAATGGGGCGGTCGCCGAACTGGCGGCGCGCGGTTGCGCGGCGGCCATCGTGCTGGCCGGTGGCTACGGCGAAACCGGCGCCGATGGCCTGCAGCGCCAGCAGGCGCTGGATGCCGCACGCGGCCAGATGCGCATTCTGGGCCCCAACACCATTGGCCTGGTGAACCTTACCGAGCGCATCACCCTGTCGGCCAGTGGCGCACTGGACATGGACGAACTGCTCGCCGGACGCATTGCGGTGGTGTCGCAGAGTGGCGGCATTCTCGGCGCGCTGCTGTCGCGCGGGGTGTCGGCCGGCATCGGCTTTTCCAAGCTGATTTCCACCAGCAACGAGGTCGATCTCGACGTTGCCGATTTCGTCGATTACCTGGCCGATGATCCGGCGACCTCGGTGATCGCCCTGTACCTGGAAGGCCTGCGCGACAGCGAGAAATTCACCCGCGCAGCACTCAAGGCGCGGGCCGCCGGCAAGCCGGTGGTGGTCTACAAGGTCGGTCGCTCGGAGGCGGGCGCCCATGCGGCGAACTCGCATACCGGCGCCCTGGCCGGTGCCGACAACCTCTATTCGGCGTACTTCCGGCAGCTTGGGGTGATCCGTGCGGAAACCTTCGCCGACCTGCTCGACATTCCCTTCGCCCTGGCCAGCGGCCGGGTGATGCACGGGCGCCGGGTGGCCATCCTGACCTCCACCGGCGGCGCCGGCACGCTGATAGCCGACAACCTGGGGGTGGCCGGTTTCGAGACGCCAACGCCGGGCCTGGAGACCGCAGAAAAGCTGCGCGCCCTGGATATCGGCGATCAGGCCGTGCTTGATCGCAACCCCATCGACCTGACCCTGGCCGGCCTGCAACCGGAGCTGATGCGCAGTGCCATACGCATCCTGCTCGAGAGCCCGGATTTCGATGCGGTGATCAGTGTGGTCGGTTCGTCCGGCGTGGCGCAGCCACATCTGATGGCCGACGCGATCCGTGACAGCCTGGCCGGCTCCGACAAGCCGGTGCTGGCCTATATCAGCCCCCATGCACCCTCTGCGGCGCAGCGCATCAACGGCTCGGGCGGCGTGGCGTTCAGCGCACCGGAAAGCTGCGCCAGTGCCCTGAGTGCGCTGGCCAGCTTTGCCGAGCAGAAGGGTGGGGCGCTGTCGCCAGCGGCACCGACCTCCAGTACGGCCTTCGATCTGCAACTGCCGGCCGGCCAGCTCGATGAGGAACGCAGCAAACGCCTGTACGCCAGCTTCGGCATTCCGGTGACCCGCGAGCGGGTGGTGCACGACGGTGAGCAGGCCGCCCTGGCGGCCCGCGAGCTGGGCGGGCAGGTGGTGCTCAAGGTGCTCTCCGAACGCATCGCCCACAAGAGCGAAGTGGGCGGCGTGGCCCTCGGGCTCGATGCCGAGGCCATCGGCGAGCGCCTCGAGCGCATGCGTGACGAGGTGGGCGGGCATGTCGGCTTCGTTCCCGAGAGCTTCCTGATCCAGGAAATGGTGGTGGGCGGCCAGGAGCTGATCCTCGGCTTCCACCGCGACCCGCAGCTCGGCCCGGCGCTGTTGCTGGGCATGGGCGGGGTGACCGCCGAACTGTTCCAGGACACCACACTGCGCCTGTTGCCGGTGAACCAGGAGCAGGCCCGCGAGATGGTGCGCGAGCTGCGCACCTTCCCGCTGCTGGACGGCTTCCGCGGCAGGCCCAAGGGCGATATCGAGGCCGCCGTGGCGTGCATCGTGGCGTTCTCGGAAATGGCCATGCAGCTCGGCGAGCGCCTGCTGGAGGCGGAGATCAACCCGCTGCTGGTACGCCCCGCCGGCCGCGGTGTAGTGGCCCTGGACGGGCTGACCATCATCGCCTGAATCGGCGCTGTTCCATCTGATGGAACAGCGCCGTTGCCCCTGAAAATCAGGCTCGCATAATCGAATACAGCTTCATTTCAGACTCATAAAAACAAGTAGGTCGCTATGAACCATCATGCCCACACCACGCCGTGGTGGCCGTCCATGTCGATCCGTCCCGTTGTCGAGCACGTGAGTCACGCGTTCGGCCAGCAAACCTCGAACGTGGAGTAACCGCCATGACTGCCGTGCTAAAGAATGCCGTCAACTTCGAGCCGGTCGGTGCCAAAGCTGCCGCACCCACCGTCATCTCCTTTCGCGACGTCTCCAAGTCCTTTACCGTCAAGGGCGTGACCAAGCAGGCGTCACACAGCATCAACGTGGACATCCAGCAGGGCCAGGTGGTGACCATAATCGGCCCCTCCGGCTGCGGCAAATCCACCCTGCTGAACATGGTCGCCGGGCTCTTCGCGCCCACCACCGGCGAGGTGGTGTACCGCGGCGAGCAGGTCGCCGGCATCAATGGCCGTACCGGCTACATGACCCAGAGCGACCACCTGCTGCCCTGGCGCGACGTGGCCAGCAACATCGCCACGCCGCTGGAAATCCAGGGCGTGCCCAAGGCGCAGCGCCAGGCGCGCATCGCCGAGCTGATGGCCCTGGTCGGCCTGACCGGCAACGAGAAGGCCTACCCCAGCCAGCTCTCCGGCGGCATGCGCAAGCGCGCCGCCCTGGCCCGGCTGCTCGCCTACGACCCTGAAACCCTGCTGATGGACGAGCCCTTCGCCGCGCTCGATGCCCAGCTGCGCCTGCGCATGCAGACCGAGCTGTTCAAGCTCAGCCGTCAGTTGAAGAAGACCGTGCTGTTCGTCACCCACGACCTGGACGAGGCCGTGGCCCTTGGCGACCGCTGCCTGATCTTCTCCGGCCGCCCCGGCACCATCGTGCGTGACGTGCCGATTCCGCTGGGCGACGACCGCAACATCCTCCAACTGCGCAAGGACCCGCGCTACCACGAACTGTGCGGCGATCTGTGGGAATTCATCACCCCGGATCACGACGCCTGACGCCCATTTTCGGAGGTTTTCCCATGAACATTTTTCTTGGTCGCATCGCCATTCTGGCCACGCTTCTGATCGGTTGGCAGCTCGCTTCAGGGCCGTTGATCGACCCCTTCTTCGTCAGCTCGCCGGCCGAGATCGGCAAGCGCTTCGCCGATCTGGTCAGCAGTGGCCGGCTGTTCTCCCATGGCTGGATCACCGTGGTGGAAACCCTGGTGGGCTTCTTCTTCGGCGCCTGCGCCGGCATCACCGTGGGCCTGGTGCTGGGCCGCAACGAGCTGCTGGCCAAGCTGCTCGACCCGATCCTGATCGCCATCTACAGCCTGCCGAAGATCGCCCTCGCACCGCTGTTCATCATGTGGTTCGGCATCGGCATCGAGATGAAGATCATCCTCACCGCCACCATCGTGTTCTTCCTGGTGTTCCTCAATACCTACAGCGGCGTGCGTGCCGTGGAGCGCGAGCAGCTGGAAATCCTGCGCCTGATGGGCGCCAGGGAGCATCACCTGATTACCAAGGTGGTGCTGCCCTCGGCCATCCAGTGGGTGTTCACCGGCCTCAAGCTGTCGGTGCCCTACGCGCTGATCGGCGCCATCGTCGGCGAGATCATGGCGGCCAACCGTGGCCTCGGTTACCTGCTGCAGGACGCTGCCGGGCAGCTGGACACCGCCGGCGTGTTCGCCGCGCTGATCGCCATCATCGCCCTGGCGCTGCTGCTGCAGGCGGCGGTGCGCAAGCTCGAACAGGTGCTGATGCCGTGGAAGCGCGATCAGCAAGAGCGCGAGCTGTCGGTCTGAATTCCCCACTGAAAACAACAAGAAACGAGGTTGAACCCATGTCGATCAAAACGTTGGTAAGCGCACTGGGCCTCAGCGCCCTGCTGGGATTGTCGTCGATGCAGGCCATGGCGGCGAAGGAGATCAAGGTGGCCCTGGGCACCGAGGGCTTCGTGCACATGCCGCTGTTCGTGGCGCTGGACGGCGGCTTCTTCGAGAAGCACGGCCTGGATGTCGAGCTGGTCAAGTTCAAGGGCGGCGGTGCGGCGGCCTCCGGGCTGGCCAGCCGCTCGGTGGAGTTCTGCTCCTGTGCCATCCAGAACGCCATCAACGCCAAGGTCAAGGGTGCGGACATCACCCTGCTGGGGCGCATGGTCGGCCAGTACGCCAGCAACCTGGTGATTCGTCAGGAGGTCGCCGACAAGCTCGGTATCACCGAGCAAACACCGATCGAGCAACGCCTGGCCGCCTTCAAGGGCCTGCGCCTGGCGGTCAGCGGCTCCGGTGGCAGCGCCGACTTCCTGGTGCGCTTCCTGGGCATGGAAGGCGGGTTGCAGTCGGAGAAGGACTTCACCCTGCTGTACCTCAATAACGGCGGTGCGATGCTGGCGGCGTTCGCCCAAGGCAACATCGATGGCTTCGCCCTGTCGTCGCCGACCTCGGAAAGCGCGGTGATCGAGCAGAAGGGCTACATGCTGCTGGACATGTCCAAGGGCGAGGTCAAGGCGCTCGACGGTTATCCGTCCATCGCACTCAGCGCCCGACGCCAGTGGGCCGAAGACAACCAGGACACGGTCAAGGCCTTCATGGCCGCGCTCAGCGACGCCACCACGCTGATCAACGAGCAGCCGCAAGAGGCCATGAAGCAGGTGCGCAAGCGCTTCGATGGGGTCAACGACCAGGTCTATGCCGCCGCCTGGGAAAACAACCGCGAATCCTTCCCGAAAACCCCGTACCTCGAAGAGCGCGATGTGGAGCGGGCGATCAAGTTCCTGAGCCAGATCCAGGGCGTGACCATCCCCGGCAAGGCGTCCGACTACCTCACCCAGATCCGCTGACCGGCGTATCCCTCACGGTTTGACCGGCACCTGCTCCACGCAGCAGGTGTCCGGTTCTTTTCTTCGGTACCAGATCATGAACATGACCAGACACATGCCGTTTCTAGCGGCAGGGATCAGCCTTGCCGGTTACCTGCCTGTAGCCGGCGCCGAGGGCTTTTTCGAGGACAGCAAGGCCTCGATGGAGCTGCGCAACTTCTACATGAACCGCGACTTTCGCGAGGGCAGCGGCCAGTCCCAGCGCGAAGAGTGGGCGCAGGGTTTCATCCTGCGCTACGAATCGGGCTACACCGCCGGAACCGTGGGGGTAGGCGTCGATGCCATCGGCATGCTGGGCGTCAAGCTGGATTCCGGACGCGGACGCAGCGGCACTGGCCTGCTGCCGGTGCAGGATGACGGCGGCGTCGACGACGATTATGCGAAGGCCGGGGCCACGCTCAAGCTCAAGGTATCGGACAGCGAGCTGCGCGTTGGTACCTTGCTGCCCAAGTGGCCGACGCTGGCGGCCAACAATGGCCGCCTGCTGCCGCAGACCTTCGAGGGCGCGCAGGTGCAGATCGGCGAGTTCAAGCCCCTCGAACTGGTCGGTGCGCATATCCGCGACACCGTCTACCGCGACCAGTCCGGCTCCGAGGGGCTGAGCCTCAACAACAAGAACCGGCGTTTCAGCGGGCCGCTCGATGGCGGCGACTTCGATGTACTGGGCGCCACCTACCGCCTGGGCCAGGCCACCGACCTCACCGCGCAATACGCCGTGTTCGAGGACATCTACCGCCAGCAGTTCTATGGCTTCACCGACCGCCGCCAGGGCGACTGGGGCGCCTTGCTCAGCGATGTGCGGCTGTTCGTCACCGACGACGAAGGCCAGGCACGCGGCGGCGCCATCGACAACCGGGCGTTCAGCGCCATGGGCACCTACAAGGCCGCCGGTCACTCCTTCGGCCTTGGCTACCAGCGCATGTCCGGCGATTCGGCGTTCGCCTACGTCAACGGCACCGACCCTTTCCTGGTCAACTTCGTGCAGGTCGGTGACTTCGCCGAAAAGGACGAGCGCTCCTGGCAGGCTCGCTACGACTACGACCTGGCCAAGCTCGGCATCCCCGGGCTGACCTTCATGACCCGCTACACCAAGGGCAGTGGCGCCGATGTGCCGGGTGCCGATGGTGGCGGCGAGCGCGAGTTCGACGTGGAGCTGCAATACGTGGTGCAGAACGGCGCGCTACGCGGCCTGTCCACGCGGCTGCGCAGCGCCACCTACCGCGCGGATTTCTCCCGCGATGCCGACGATGTGCGGGTGATCGTCAGCTATCCGCTTTCCCTTCTATAACCCGCCGGAGGCATTCATGAATTCGACCGTGGTTTTACGGCACGAGGGCGAGATTGCGCTGCTGCTCATCGACAGTCCGCCCGTCAATGCGCTGTCGCGGCAGGTGCGCGAGCAACTGCTCGAGTGCCTGCACGCGGCGCTGGCCGATGAGTCCGTGGCGGCCCTGGTGATTGCCTGCGAGGGCAAGACCTTCGTGGCCGGCGCCGACATCAAGGAGTTCGACCTGCCGTTGCAGACGCCCCATCTGCCGGACGTGCTGGCGTTGATCGAAAACGCCGCCAAGCCGGTGGTCGCCGCCCTGCAGGGCTCGGCGTTCGGCGGCGGCCTGGAGCTGGCACTGGCCTGCCACTATCGCGTCGCCGAGCGCGGCGCCCGGTTCGCCCTGCCGGAAGTCAGCCTTGGGCTGATACCAGGCGCCGGCGGTACCCAGCGTTTGCCGCGCTTGTGCGGCATGCAGGCGGCGCTGGAGATGGTGGTGGGCGATGAACGGGTTGGCGCCGAGCGCGCCTTGCAGCTCGGGCTGGTCGACAAGCTGGTGGCGGGCGAGCTGCGTGCCGGCGCCATAGCCCTGGCGCGCGAGGTTGCCGGGCAGCCGCCACGCCGGGTAAGTGAGCGGCAGGTGCCCGAGTACGAGCCGGCGGCGTTCAGGGAGCGCGCCACGCAACTGCTGCGCAAACTGCCCGGCCAGGAAGCACCGCCGCTGGCACTGGAGGCGCTGGAGCAGGCTTCTCGCTTGCCGTTCGCGGCCGGCATGGCCCATGAGCGCGCGCTGTTCATCGCCCGTCGGCAGAGCCGCCAGGCCCATGCACTGCGCCATGTGTTCTTCGCCGAGCGCGACCTCGCTTCACGCGCCCGGGGGCTGGCCCAGCGTGCGCCAACCCGGCCTATCGAACAGGTCGCGGTGATCGGCGCCGGCATGATGGGCAGCGGCATCGCCCTGTGCCTGGCCAATGCCGGCATCGCGACACTGCTTGTCGATACCCAGGAGCAGGCCTTGCAGCGTGGCCGCTCGGTGGTCGAGGGTTACTTTCAGGGTTCGCTAGAGAAGGGCAAGCTCGACGCCGATGAGGCGTTGCGTCGCACCGCGTTGATTGGCTATGCAACGAGCCTGGAACGCGTTGCCGACGCCGACCTGATCATCGAGGCGGTATTCGAGGACCTGGCGATCAAGCAGGCCGTTTTCCGCCAGCTCGACCAGTTCGCCAAGCCGGGCGCCATCCTCGCCACCAATACCTCGTACCTGGACGTGACTGCCATCGCCAGCGCCACCACACGCCCCGGTGATGTGATCGGCATGCACTTCTTCAGCCCGGCCCAGGTGATGAAACTGCTGGAGGTGGTGCGCACCCCGCAGGTAGCGCCCGAGGTGCTGGCTAGCGTGCTGCAGTTCGGCGCCCGATTGGGCAAGACGGCCATCGCGGTCGGCAACTGCTACGGCTTCGTTGGCAATCGCTTGCTGGCGGTGCGCGAGCGCGAGGCCGGTTTTCTGCTCGAGGAGGGCGCCAGCCCCCAGGAGGTGGACCGGGTGATTCGCGGCTTCGGCTTCCCCATGGGGCCCTTCGAGCTGCGCGACCTGTCCGGCGTGGACATCGCCTGGCGCAATCGCCAGGCCCGCGACCTGTCCGAGGCCGAGCGCCGCTGCGACCTTATCGAGCAACTGCATGCCGCCGGGCGGTTGGGGCAGAAGTCCGGCGCCGGCTATTACCGTTATCAACAAGGCCAGCGCCGCGGCGTAGAAGACGCGTTCGTCAGCGACCTGCTGGCCGAGCACCGACGTCGCCGGGGCATCACGCCGCGCTCGATCGGCGACAAGGAAATCCTCCAGCGCTGCCTGTTCGTGATGATCAACGAGGCGGCCTACCTGCTCGAACAGGGCACCGTCGACAGCGCCAACGATATCGATCTGGTGTGGCTGCATGGCTATGGCTTCCCGCGCTACAGGGGCGGCCTGCTTTACCACGCCGACGAGGTCGGCCTCGCCACTGTGGTCGGCGCACTCGACGGCTGGCGCGCGGCATTTGCCGGGCGCGGCATCGAGGTGGCGCCGCTGCTGCGGCGCCTGGCTGAACAGGGGGGCAGTTTCACCCGCGGCTAGCTGTTTTCCTCGGCCGGTCGGCCTGTGCGCCGGCCGGTTTTTTTCAAGGCATGGAGAAATGCTGATGAACCGAGATGTATTCATTTGTGATGCGGTGCGTACGCCGATTGGCCGCCTCAACGGCGTGCTGTCGGCGGTACGCGCCGACGACCTGGCGGCGATCCCGCTCAAGGCGCTGGTCGAGCGTAACCCGCAGGTCGACTGGTCAGCGGTCGATGAAGTATTTATGGGCTGCGCCAACCAGTCCGGCGAAGACAACCGCAACGTCGCCCGTATGGCGCTGCTGCTCGCCGGCCTGCCGGAAAGCGTGCCGGGCGTGACCCTCAATCGTCTGTGTGCCTCGGGTATGGAAGCGGTCGGCGCTGCGTTCCGCGCCATCGCCGCGTGCGAAATGAAACTGGCCATTGCTGCCGGCGTCGAGTCGATGACCCGCGCGCCTTACGTGATGGGCAAGGCCGACAGCGCCTTTGGCCGCGGCCAGAAGCTGGAAGACACCACCCTGGGCTGGCGCTTCGTCAACCCGGCGATGAAAGAACGGTACGGCGTCGACCCGATGCCGGTGACTGGTGACAACGTCGCCGAGGACTATGGCGTCAGCCGTGCCGACCAGGACGCCTTTGCCCTGCGCAGCCAGCAACGCGCAGCGGCGGCCCAGGAAGCCGGTTACTACGCCGAGGAAATCGTCCCGGTGGTGATCAAGACCAAAAAGGGCGAGATCGTCGTCGACCGTGACGAGCACCCGCGTGCCGACACCACCGCCGAAGGCCTGGCCAAGCTCAAACCGGTCAACGGCCCGGACAAGACCGTCACCGCCGGCAACGCCTCGGGCCTCAACGATGGCGCCTCGGCGATGATCCTGGCCTCGGCCGAAGCCGTTAAGCAGTACGGCCTCAAGCCCCGCGCCAAGGTGTTGGGCATGGCCAGTGGCGGCGTTGCTCCGCGCATCATGGGCGTCGGCCCGGTGCCGGCGGTGCGCAAGTTGCTGGCGCGCCTGAACCTGGAGATCGATGCCTTCGACGTGATCGAGCTCAACGAAGCCTTCGCCGCCCAGGGCCTGGCCGTCACCCGCGACCTCGGTCTGCCGGACGACAGCCCCAAGGTCAACCCGAACGGCGGCGCCATCGCCCTCGGTCATCCCCTGGGCATGAGCGGCAACCGCCTGGTGCTGACGGCCGTGCACCATCTGGAGAAAACCGGCGGCAAGCTCGGTCTGGCCACCCTGTGCGTGGGGGTGGGGCAGGGGCTGGCACTGGCCATCGAGCGGGTAGCTTGAGCCGCTGAGCATACGAGCTTTTTAGCGCCCGAGGGTTTACCGTGTCGCCTGCTGGGTGGCGGCACGGAGAACCACGACATGGGCAAATCAACTGGCCGTAGCGACTGGGTGCTGCGCAGCCACGCGCCGGGGCGGGTGGAACGCATCGAGGCGTACTTCAGCGGCCATGGCTACGACCCTCATCGCCACGACTCCTACGCCATCGGCCGCACCTTGTCCGGTGTACAGAGCTTTCGCTATCGGCGCGCCATGCGCCACAGCCTGCCCGGCGGCACCCTGGTGCTGCACCCGGACGAGCTGCACGACGGCATGGCCGGCACCGACGCCGGCTTTCATTACCGCATGCTGTATATCGACCCGGTGCTGATCCAGCAGGTGCTTGGCGGCAAGCCGCTGCCCTTCGTGGTGGGTGGCTTGAGCGATGACCCGCGCCTGCGCAGCGCCACCGAGTCGTTCATGCAGGCGATGGACAACCCGCTGGAGTCGCTGGAAGAAGACGACGCGATCTACGACCTGGCCCGCGCCCTCGAAGCCGTCGCCGGTAAGCCCCGTGGTCGCCGCGCCTTCGACTATGTCGCCACCGAGCGGGCGCGCGCGTACATCCATAGCCGCAACGGCGCGAGCATTACCCTGGATGAGCTGGAGCACGTCAGCGGGCGGGATCGCTGGAGCCTGTCGCGGGACTTTCGTGCGCTGTTCGGCACCAGCCCCTACCGTTACGTGACCATGCGCCGCCTGGCGCGTTGCCGTGAACTGGCCTTGTCGGGCATCGGCCTGGCCGATGCGGCGCTGATCGCCGGGTTCTTCGACCAGAGCCATATGACCCGGCATTTCGTGGCCAGCTTCGGCCTGTCTCCGGCGCGCTGGCTGAGCATGGTGAAGTTGCAGGATCGTACAAGATAGCGCCCGGGGTGCCTCGCTAGAGTGGTGAAAACCAACCGAGGAGCCACCTGTGAGCCAGCCCAATCCATCCACCAAACAAGCCATCAACCTGATCCGCAAGCTCGACCTGATCGCCGAGCAATGGTCACCTCGCGTGGTCGCGGAAATGAACGACTACCAGTTCAAGGTGGCGCGCCTGCAGGGCGATTTCATCTGGCATGCCCATGCCGAAACCGACGAAGCCTTTCTGGTGCTCGACGGCCAGTTGCGCCTGGATTTTCGTGACGGCTCGGTAACCCTGGGCAGCGGCGAGCTGTACGTGGTGCCCAGGGGCGTGGAGCACAAACCCTATGCCGAGGATGAGGTGAAGTTGCTGCTGATCGAGCCGCGCGGCGTGCTTAACACCGGGGCAGAAGGCGGGGAGCGTACGGCGATCAATGATCTGTGGATCTGACCGCCAGGCTGACGCTCATGGGCGCCAGCCTTCGTAACGGTATCAAGTGCCGCTTTTCACCTTGGTCCAGATCCGCGTGCGGATGCGGTCGATGTTCAGCGGCATGGCTTCCAGGGCGTAGAGTTTTTCCATCACGTCATCGGGCGGGTAGACGGTGGTATCGGCCTTGAGTGTCGGGTCGACCAGCCCGTCTGCCTGGCTGTTGCCATTGGCGTAATGCACATGGTCGCTGATGGCGGCGATCACCTCTGGCTCGAGCAGGTAGTTCATAAAGGCGTAGGCAGCCTTTTCATTGGGCGCATCCTTGGGCATGGCGACCATGTCGAACCACATCGGCGCGCCTTCCTTGGGAATCACGTAGGCGATGTTTACGCCGTTGCCGGCCTCCCTGGCGCGGGCGCTGGCCTGCATGATGTCGCCGGAGAAGCCGACCGCCATGCACACGTCGCCGTTGGCCAGCTCGCCCACGTATTTGGAGGAGTGGAAGTAGGCAACGTTTTTGCGCATCTCCATCAGCAGCGCTTCGGCCTTCTTGTAGTCCTCGGGCTTCTGGCTGTGGTGCGGCAGGCCCAGGTAGTGCAGGGCGATGGGCAGCATTTCCGGGCCATTGTCGAGAATCGCCACGCCGCATTTGCTCAGCTTGGCCATCAGCTCGGGCTTGAAGATCAGGTCCCAGGAATCCAGGGGCACGTCGCTTCCCAGCACCGCCTTGACCTTCTCGACGTTGTAGCCGATGCCGGTGCTGCCCCACAAATAGGGGAAGCCGTGCTGGTTGCCCGGGTCGTTGCCTTCCAGGGCCTTGAGCAGCGTGGGGTTGAGGTTCTTCCAGTTGGGCAGCTGGCTCTTGTCCAGCTCCTTGAGCGCGCCGCCCTGGATCTGCCGGGCCATAAAGTGGTTGGAGGGGAACACCACGTCATAGCCGGAGCGCCCGGCCATCAGCTTGGCGTCGAGGGTTTCGTTGCTGTCGTAGACGTCGTAGTGGGGCGTTACGCCGCTGGCCTGCTGGAAGTTCTTCAGCGTGTCGGGGGCGATGTAGTCGGTCCAGTTGTAGATGCGCACATCTTGCGCCGCCTGGCTGACCGAGGCGACGAGCATCAGCGGGATAAGCGTTTTCAGCATGGGAGACCTCAACGGTTGTTATCGATGTTGTGGAGGCAGCAGTCAGAAAATCAGTACATAGGTCTTGCGCAGCGTTTCTTGTATGTCCCACACGCCAGTGGTATTGGCCGGCAACATCAGTGCGTCGCCAGCCTTGATTTCGATCGGTTCGCCCACGTCGGGGATAAAGGTGCAGCGCCCGGCGATGAAGTGGCAGAACTCCTGCTGCACGATCTGCCGGCGCCAGCGGCCGGGCGTGCATTCCCAGATGCCGGTTTCCACGCCATCGTCGCGCTCCACGCAGGTCACCGAGGTGACGGCGGCGGGTTCGCTGAGCGGCACGGCGACCGGGTTGTGTTCGTCGAGTGCGACGCTGGCGGTGTCGCGGAAATGGGTGATGTTCATGCGGGCAACCTTGGATTTGGGAGGGGTGTTCACTTCATGAAGCCTTCCATCAGGCTGGCGATGCGCTGCGCCATGTAGCGCTGCCAGGGCCGGCTGGATGGGTCGGCCAGCAATTTGTCTTCGCGCACGAAGCTGCGGATGATCGCGTTGTAACCCAGCCAGCGGCAGGGCTCAGGCTCCCAACGCGGTAGGTCCTGCACGCGGGTATCGTGGCGCACCCAGGGCTGGCGGGTGAGCAGGGTGCTGTGGCCGAGAATCAGGTCGGCCAGGGTGCGGCCACCGAGGTTGCTGGCGCCCACGCCTTCGCCACCGTAACCGCCGGACAGGGCGATGCCGGCGCTGCGGTCGCAGAGCATGTGCGGGTGGAAGCGCCGCGCCATGCCCAGGTTGCCGCCCCAGGCATGGGTGATGCGCACGCTGCGCAGCTGCGGGAACAGCTCGCTGAACAGGTAGCGGCGCAGGCCACGCTCTTCGTCGCTGAGGTTGAAGTCGCTGCGCAGGCGGCTGCCGAAGCGATAGCCGCCGCGGGCGCCGAAGATCAGCCGGTCGTCGCGGCTGCGCTGGCCGTAGGTGACCTGGCGGCTGGCTTCGCTGAAGGCCTGGCCGCGCTCCAGGCCGATTTCCGCCCAGGTCGAGGCCGGTAGCGGTTCGGTGGCGACGATCAGGCTCTGCACCGGAATCTGGTGGCGCCCCAGCGGCGGCAGCCTGGGCGAGTAACCCTCGACGGCCGGCACCACCCAGTCGGCGCGCACCTCACCGGCCTCGCAGCGCACGCTGCCGGCCTGCCAGCCCAGGGCCGGGGTGCCTTCATAGATGCTCACGCCCATGGCCTCGACGCAGCGCGCCAGGCCGCGCACCAGGCGCGCCGGCTGGATGGTCGCGCAATGCCGGGTGTGAATCGCCCCGTAGGCACCGGGGATGCGCAGCTGCTGGGCCAGTTCTTCGGCGGGCAGCCAGCGATAGTCGTCCTCGTTCAAGCCTTCTTCGCGGTAGCCGCGCAGGTATTCGCGCAGGCGCAGCTCCTGCTCCGGGTAGCGGGCCGCGCAATACAGCACGCCGCCCTTGCGGTAGTCGCAGTCGATGCCTTCGCGCTCCAGCACCTGACCGACCTCGTCGGGAATGCCGTGCAGCAGGTCGTAGGATTCGCGCCGTGCCTGTGGACTGAGGCCGGCGAGCAGGCGATCCTCGCCAAGCAGGTTGCCCATCAGCCAGCCGCCGTTGCGACCGGAGGCGCCGAAGCCGGCGATCTTTGCCTCGAGGATGACGATACGCAGGTTGGGCGCCTGGCGCTTGAGGTAGTAGGCCGTCCACAGCCCGGTATAGCCGGCGCCGATGATCGCCACATCGGCCTGCAGATCGCCGGGCAGCGACGGGCGCGGGGTCAGCGGCTCATCCAGTTGATCCATCCACAGGCTGATGTTGCGCCAGTCGTTCATGCACCGCTTCCACACGAGATGTATGGGGCAAGCCTAGTGGCCGACTCCGCAGTTGTCTTGCGTGCGTGTCCGCGCGTAAAGGTCTTTCAGATAGGCCTTTGGCGTCATTCCGGTATGCCGGCGGAAGGTGCTGTAGAAGGCGGTCAGGGAGTTGAAGCCGGCTTCGAAGGCCAGTTCGTCCATGCGCCGCAGGTCGTTGCCGGCCTGCAGGCGCTCGAGCAGGTGCTGCAGGCGCGCCTGGTTGACGTAACGGTAGAAGCTCTGGCCGAGCACCTGATTGAGCAGGTAGGACATCTGGTTGCGGCTGTAGCCGGTGGCGCTGGCCACCTGCTGCAGGCTAAGGGCCGGGTCGAGAAACGGCTGACGGCGCTGGAAGTAATCCTGCAGGTTCTGGGCCATGAAGCCCAACTGGCGGGTCGACAGGCCCAGCTTGCTGATCGCCGCGCTGCTCTGGATCGGCGCTCGCGCATCGGGGCCTTCGTGCACCAGCGAGGCATATTCGTTGACTCGCCAGATCAGCCCGTCGCGCACGGTGATGGCTTCGGCGGTGCGAAACGACACCAGGCCCTCGCCGCCATGCAGCGTGGTGCGGTACTGGATAAATGCGGTGTGGCCGTCGATACGGATGCGGTCGGTGTGTTCCAGCGCTTCGTCCGGGTGGCGCGGCATGGTGCTGAGCACGTAGTCGCGCAGCTCGGCCAGGCCCATGCTGCGGTTGAGAAAGAAGTCGTGGTACTCGACCTCGGGATGATAGAGGGCCATCACCGCGTCGAGGTCGCGGTATTTCCAGCTGTAGTGGTAGCGCAGCACGGTTTCGCGGGTGCGTTCGGTCTGGGCGGGATCGTCGGGAAGCTCGGGCATGCCGGTTGGGTCCAGAGGTCTGCGGCCAGCTTGCCCGACTGCACCGGCCATCTCAAGTCGAGCAGGCGGGCACATGAGGTGGATCTGTGGTACATGAGTAAAACTTGTTTTTAACGTTAGTACGTTGAGTTTGTTTCATCTGCCTTGGCTCCCGACAATGCACGCCATCGTTTATGCATTGGAGATATCGCCATGGCCCTGGCCCACAGCCTCGGATTCCCCCGAATCGGACGTGACCGCGAACTGAAGAAAGCCCAGGAGGCGTTCTGGAAAGGTGAACTGGACGAAGCCGGCCTGCGCGCCGTGGGCCGCGAGCTGCGCGCCCGCCACTGGCAGGTGCAGAAGGATGCCGGCATCGACCTGCTGCCGGTGGGCGACTTCGCCTGGTACGACGGGGTGCTGGCCCACTCGCTGACCTTCGGGGTGATTCCCGAGCGCTTTCGCCCGGCGGATGGTAAGCCAACCCTGGACACCTTGTTCGCCATGGCCCGTGGCGTCAGCGGTGAAGGTTGCTGTGGTGGCGCTCACGCCCAAGAGATGACCAAATGGTTCGATACCAACTACCACTACCTGGTGCCCGAGTTCACCGCCGACCAGCAGTTCGCCCTGAGCTGGGAGCAGCTGTTCGAGGAAGTCGCCGAAGCCCATGCCCTCGGCCACAGCGTCAAACCGGTGGTGATCGGCCCGCTGACCTACCTGTGGCTGGGCAAGCTCAAGGGCGAGGCCCAGGGCTTCGACAAACTGGAGTTGCTCGAACGCCTGCTGCCGCTCTACGGGCAGATCTTCCAGCGCCTCGCCGAGCAGGGGGTGGAGTGGGTGCAGATCGACGAGCCGATTCTGGTGCTCGATTTGCCCCAGGACTGGAAGAACGCCTTCGAGCGCGCCTACAACATCTTGCAGCGCGAGCCGCTGAAAAAGCTGATCGCCACCTACTTCGGTGGCCTGGAAGACAACCTCGGCCTGGCCGCCAACCTGCCGGTGGACGGCCTGCACATCGACCTGGTGCGCGCGCCAGAACAGTACCCGACCATTCTCGACCGCCTGCCGGCCTACAAGGTGCTGTCCCTGGGCGTGGTCAATGGCCGCAACGTATGGCGCTGCGATCTGGAGAAGGCCCTGGCGGTGATCGGCCACGCCCACAGCCGCCTCGGCGAACGCCTGTGGATCGCGCCGTCCTGCTCGCTGTTGCACAGCCCCGTCGACCTGGCCCGTGAAGAAGGCCTGGATGCGGAACTGAAAAGCTGGCTGGCCTTCGCCACCCAGAAGTGTGCAGAAGTGGCGCTGCTGGCGCGGGCCGTCAACCAGCCCGATGCCCCCGAGGTGCGCAAGGCGCTGGCCGAAAGCCGCGCCGTGCAGGCCAGCCGGGCGGCGTCGCCACGGATTCACAAACCCCAGGTTCAGGCCCGCCTGGCAGCGGTGAAGGCCAGTGACAGCCAGCGCCGTTCACCGTTTGCCCAGCGTATCGCCAAGCAGCGTGTCGGCCTGGCCCTGCCGCCATTTCCGACCACCACCATCGGCTCTTTCCCGCAGACCTCGGCGATCCGCCTGGCCCGCCAGGCCTTCAAGCAGGGCAAGCTGTCGCTGGGTGATTACACCGATGCCATGCACGCCGAAATCCGCCATGCGGTGGAGATTCAGGAGCGCCTGGGGCTCGACGTGCTGGTGCATGGCGAGGCCGAGCGCAACGACATGGTCGAGTACTTCGCCGAGCAGCTCGACGGCTACCTGTTCACCCGTTTCGGCTGGGTGCAGAGCTACGGTTCGCGTTGCGTCAAGCCGGCGATCATCTACGGCGACCTGAGCCGCCCGAAAGCCATGACCGTGGAGTGGATCCGCTATGCCCAGAGCCTGACGGGCAAGGTGATAAAGGGCATGCTCACCGGCCCGGTGACCATGCTGATGTGGTCGTTCCCCCGCGAGGACGTCAGCCGCGAGGTTCAGGCTCGGCAATTGGCCCTGGCACTGCGCGACGAGGTGGTGGATCTGGAAGCGGCCGGCATCAAGATCATCCAGATCGACGAGGCGGCGTTCCGCGAAGGCCTGCCGCTGCGCAAGGCCGAGTGGCAGCGCTACCTGGACTGGGCGACCGAGTCGTTCCGCCTGTGTGCCAGCGGCGTGCGCGACGAAACCCAGATCCACACCCACATGTGCTACAGCGAATTCAACGACGTGATCGAGTCCATCGCCGCCATGGATGCCGACGTGATCACCATCGAAACCTCGCGCTCGGACATGGAACTGCTGGACGCCTTCGAGGCCTTCGAGTACCCCAACGAAATCGGCCCGGGCGTCTACGACATCCATTCGCCGCGGGTGCCGGACACCGCCGAGATGGTCAAGCTGATGCGCAAGGCGGTGCGCCGTATTCCCGCTGAGCGCCTGTGGGTCAACCCGGACTGCGGCCTGAAGACCCGCGGCTGGCCGGAGACCGAGGCGGCGCTGGTCAATATGGTGGCGGCGGCGCGGCAGCTGCGCAGAGAGCTGGCGTGAGATTTCGGATCGTCGCCAGTTAAACCCTGCGGTGTCGCCAACGACCCGTTCTCATGTGGGAACGGGCGGGGGTGCCTGATCCATGCCCGTGATATCGCGCGCATGGCGCGCTCCCACACATGCAGGCGCTGCCTGATGCTGGCATCGCGGGCTTTGGCCGATAGCTGTTCAGCCCGCCAGATACTGCTCGGTGGATACCACGGTGGCATAGGCAAATGCCAGGGCCGCCATATAGGCCGCCTGCACCTGCGCGGCCGGCACCTGCTGGCCTGCGAATTCCTGATCACGGGTCGCGCAGGCATCGTGGATCACCGTGGTGGCGTAACCGAAATCGGCGCTCGCGCGGGCCGCGGCGTCGATGCACATATGGCTCATGGCACCGACCAGGGTGACCTCCTGCACGCCGGCCTTGTCCAGCTGCGCTTTCAGATCCGTACCGAGAAACGCATTGACCTTGTGCTTGAGCACAACCGGCTCGCCGCCCAGCGGCTTCACGTCGCTGTGGATCTGCGCACCGCTGGAGCCAGGCGCGAAGAAGGGTGCATCGGCGCTTTCGAACTCATGGCGCACATGCACCACCGTATCACCGGCAGCGCGGGCAGCGGCGAGCACGCGGGCGGCGTTGGTGGTGGCGGCGTCCATGCCGTGCAGGGTCCACTTGCCGCCTGTGAAGTAGTCGTTCTGGATGTCGATGAGGATCAGGGCGCGCTTGCTCATGGTGTTCTCCGTGGGATATATGGCCTACACCTTAGTTCTGGCACGCCGCTTCGGGCACGGGCGGGGCCGACAATCTACGGGGAAAAACTGACAATGAAGCGCTACCTGGAGATCGGCCTGCTGCTGTATCCCGGCGTTCAACTGGCGGCGGTGCATGGCCTTGGCGACCTGTTCGCAGTGGCCAATCGCATGGCCGGCAGCCAGGGGCGCGAAGGCCTGCCCACGCTATGCATAAGCCATTGGCAGGTCGCTGAGCAAGGTGCGCTGCATCGCGTGTACGACAGCACGCCCGGTGAACAGAGCAGCCTGCGGGTGATCATCGTGCCGCCTTGCCTGCAGCCGGCACCGGGGCGCTTGCTGGGCGAGCCTTATTTGAGCTGGTTGCGTGACCGGCATGCGGCCGGCGTGACCCTGACTTCGGTATGTGCCGGCGCCTTTGCGCTGGCCGAGGCCGGGCTGCTCGACGGCCGCTCGGTGACCACTCACTGGGCGCTGGGTAGCGAGCTGGCCCAGCAGTACCCGCAAGTTCGCGTACTGCCCGAGCGCATGCTGGTGGAGGACGGTGACCTGATCACCGCCGGCGGCCTGATGGCCTGGACGGACCTCGGCCTGGCGCTGGTCAACCGCTTGCTCGGCGCCACCATCGCGGCGGAAACCGCGCGCTTTCTGGTGGTCGACCTGAACCGCACCTCGCAGCTGCACTTCAGTCACTTCGTACCGGTTTTCGACCATGGCGATGCGCCGATCCTGGCTGTGCAGCACTGGTTGCAGGGGCAGGCCACGGTGGAGGCGAGCCTGGGCGAGATGGCCGAACGGGCGCGTCTGGGCGAGCGCACCTTTCTGCGTCGCTTCCGGGCGGCCACGGGCCTGAACCCAACCCAGTACTGCCAGCACTTGCGGGTGGCCAGGGCGCGGGAACTGCTGGAGTTCACCCGGCAGAGCATCGATCAGGTGGCGTGGCAGGTGGGGTACCGCGACAGCGGCGCCTTCCGCGGCGTGTTTACCCGATTGGTCGGCCTGTCGCCGGGTGACTATCGCAAGCGCTTCGCGGCATCGGCGCATTAGCGCCGTGCCTCACACCGAGTCTTCTGCCGCCTTGCCCGCCGGATTGTCGCGGGTGGGCATGGCGAGGATTTCCGGTAGCACGTCGCGGGCGAACACGGCGTGCAGGCGCCATAGCTCGGCGACCGGGTCGCGATGGTGGTCGACGCGAATGTCCCACAGCGGATACTCCTCGCGGTCGACGATATAGATCACCGCCGAGGACTCGCCTTCGCGATCGCCGCCACGGTCATCGCCCGCTTCCAGGGCGTCGATCAGGCGCTCGACCAGCGGCCGCTCCTCACCCAGGCGAAAGGCATCGGCGACGGCATCGAGCACCTGCGGGCCGGCCAGGCGGTTGCCCTGCACCGAGAACTGCTCGCCGGACAGCGAGCCGGCCCAGGGAATGCACTCGCTGCCCGTCCAGCACACGCTGTCGCCGTTACGGTCGATCAGCGCCAACTGGCGCAGCTGCATGCAGGGGTCGGTGTCCATCAGCTGCTTCAAGGCGGCAGGCGCCGAATGGCCCGCGCGCAGCAGCGCCAGGCCGTCGAGCCCCAGGTACGGGTTGACCTGGGCCTGGGTCGCCACGGCACCTGCGCCAGCGGCGGCATGGCTGAGCAATTTGCCCACGGCGGGCATGGCGGTGGCGGCGGCAACGCCGAACTGGCCGGTTCTCGGGCAGCGGGCAACGATGGAAAAGGTCATGGCGGCTCCTCTGTGCGCGTGTGGCTTAGGCCCCGTCCCGCGGGTGATCGTTCCGCGTGTCGTGCTATCGGTATTTGTTGATAAGCATTATCATTCGCCATCTTGCCGCTTCGCTTCTGTCCGCATCGCCACGAGCAGCCGTTTACATGGTCGATCTCCCGTCCTCGCCCGAACCTCGCCAGCCCGATCCGTCCGTGACGGAACCGGTGCAACCTGACGCGTTTCTGCGCACCTTTCTCGCCCGTCGTGAACAGATGGAGGCGGTATTGCGCCGGCGCGTCGGCTGCAGGGCGACTGCGGCGGATCTGCTGCAGGAGCTGTTTCTGCGCTTCTGGCGGCGGCCCGGTGCACCGCTCGAAGACCTGGGCAGCTACCTGATCCGCAGTGCCCACAACCTGGCCATCGACCACCTGCGCAGCGAGGGAGCACGCACCCGTAGCGAGGCTGGCCTGCTGCCCGAGCAGCGTGGCGACTTCAGCCTTTCACCGGATGCGGCCCTGGAGGCGGGCAGTGATCTGCGCCGCGTCGACGCGGCCTTGCGGGCGTTGCCGGCGCGCACCCGGCATATCTTTCTGCTCAACCGCATCCACGGCCAGACCTACGGGCAGATCGCCCGCAGCATGGCGCTTTCCCAGAGCGCGGTGGAAAAACATATGATGCGCGCCCTGCAAGCCTGCAAGGCCAGCGTCGTCGATACGCCGGCCGTCCCTTCACACGGAAGCGTCGCGCCATGAGTCAGCCAACCTATCGGCAGCAAGAGCCGCTATCGAGCATCGAACAGGACGCCTGGCTGTGGCTCGGCCGCCTGCAAGGGCAGCCCGGCGATGCCGTGCAGATGGCTTTCGAGCGCTGGCTGGCCGCCGCCCCCGAGCATGTCGACACCTTCGTGCGCATGCAGCGGCTCTGGAACCTGAGCCGCCCGGCCGCCCAGCGCCTGGCTGATGAGGAGCACGCCGCCCTGCAGCAGTACCTGCGTGCACCGAAGCCTCAGCGCCGGTACTGGGCGCCAGCCCTGGCGATGGCTGCCTGCCTGCTGCTGGTGGTATGGGCCGGCGGCTGGCAGCCGCTGCGCTGGGCCGATGACCTGGGCGCGGACTGGGTGTCGGCGCCGGGCGAGGTGCGCAGCGTAACCTTGGCCGATGGCTCGAGCGTGGTGCTGGACGCCGACAGCGCCATCGCCGTGCGCTACAGCGCGGGCGAACGCCATGTGGAGCTGCGCCGCGGCGCGGCGTACTTCAGCGTGGTGCCGGGGGAGATTCCCTTTACCGTCGCCGCGGCCGGTGGCGAGGCGCGGGTGCTCGGCACGCGTTTCGAGGTGCGCCGCCTGGGCGAGGGCGCCCGGGTGTCGGTGCAGCAGGGGCGGGTGGCGGTGCGCGGCGGGCCGTTGGAGGCACCGCGGGTGCTGACGGCCGATCAGCAGGTCAGTTATGCCGATGGCGTCAGCGGCAGCCTTCAGGGCGTCGACGCCGGCGCCCTGACCGCCTGGCGCGATGGTCGCCTGAGTTTCTACCGCGCGCCCCTGGGCGAGGTGCTCGATGAACTAGGTCGTTACTACCCAGGGCGCATCGTGCTGCTCAACGACGAGCTGCGCGGCAAACGGGTCAGTGGCAGCTTCGCCAGCCAGGATCCCGGGGCGATTCTCGATGCCCTGCAGGGCGTGGTCGGCTTCGAGCAGCACAGGGTGCTGGGGCGGCTGATCATCCTGCGCTGAAAATATTTTCCGGCAGGGGTGAGGTACGTGCAGGTGGCGTCCGTGTAGTGCTGTGAATGCGACTTTTTCGCACTGAGCCAGCCAGGATGAAGAACACCATGAATCACCGCATCAAGCGCCGACAGGATGCCGCCCTGAAACACGTCAGTCTGGCCACCTGGCTGCTGGGCACTTCGCTGCTGCCCCTGGCACCGGGCGTGCTGGCCCGGGCCGCTGACGAGCAGGCCACGACCTACGCCTTCGCCATCGCCGCCCAGCCGTTGCCCCAGGCGCTGGACGCCTTCAGCCGTACTACCGGCCTCAACGTGGTGTACACCGATGACGCGCCTTACAGCGTGCAGGCGCCGGCCGTGCAGGGCCGCCTGAGCGCCGAGCAGGCGCTGGCCCGGTTGCTGGCCGGCTCCGGCTTCACCTTCGCCCGGGCTGGCGCCACCACCGTGACCCTGCAGGCGCTGCCCGCCGACGGCGCGGTGAACCTCGGTGCGGTGAACATCCAGTCGCAACGCACGCCGAGCACCAGCTACCAGCCGCCGGAAACCACCTCCCTGACCCGCAGCGATACGCCGCTGCTGGAGATCCCCCAGGCCGTCGCCGTGGTGCCGACCCAGGTGCTGCAGGACCAACAGCCGCAGACCCTCGACGAGGCGCTGGTCAACGTCAGCGGCATCACCCAGTCCAACACCCTGGGCAGCACGCTGGATGCGGTGATGAAGCGCGGCTTTGGCGACAACCGCGATGGCTCCATCCTGCGTGACGGCATGCGCACCATCCAGGGCCGCAACTTCACCGCCACGGCCGAGCGCGTCGAAGTGCTCAAGGGGCCGTCGTCGATGCTCTACGGCATTCTCGATCCGGGCGGCGTGATCAACGTGGTGAGCAAGAAGCCGCAGCTGGAGAGCTACCGCGCCATCACCGGCCGTGCCTCGACCTACGGCCACGGCAAGAACGGCGGCGGCGGCACCCTGGATATCACCGGCCCGCTGGGCGAAACCGGCCTGGCCTACCGCCTGGTCGCCGATTATGACGACGCCGACTACTGGCGCAGCTTCGGCACCCACCGCGACAAGACCTTCGCGCCCTCGCTGGCCTGGTACGGCGAAGACACCACGGTGACCCTCAGCCACGAGTACCGCGAGTATTCGGTGCCGTTCGACCGCGGTACCCTCTTCCGTAACGGCAAGCCGCTGGACATTCCCGCCGAGCGTCGACTGGACGAGGCCTACAACATCACCGATGGCCGCTCGCACCTGACCCTCTTCGACCTGTCGCACCAGCTCAACGACGACTGGAAGGCGCACTTCGCCTACAGCTACAACCGCGACCGCTACGACGATTACCAGGCGCGGATCTTCCGCGAGCCCACTTCACAAACCAGCAACGCTTACACACGCCGGCTGGACGGCACCCGGGGCGCGGTCAGCACCTCGCACTTCGCTACCTTCGACCTGGATGGCAAGGTGCAGCTTGGCGGCATGCAGCACGACCTGTTGATGGGCGTGGACCACGAATACCGCAAGTTCTACCGTGAGGACCTGCTGCGCCAGAACACCGCCGTCCGTTTCGACCCGTTCAACCCGGTCTACGGCAACGTGCCGGTGCCGACAACGGTGGTTGCCAGCGACAGCGACCAGACCGATCGCGTGGTCACCCAGTCGGCGTTCTTCCAGGACTCGGTGCACCTCAACGAGCAGTGGATCTTCGTCGCCGGCGCCCGCTATCAGCTCTATGACCAGATGTCCGGGCGCGGCCGGCCGTTCAACAGGAACACCGATATCGATGGCCAGGTCTGGGTGCCGCGGGTCGGCCTGGTTTACAAACTCAACGACGAGCTGTCGCTGTATGGCGGTTACACCGAGTCGTTCAAGCCCAACTCGACCATCGCACCGCTGACCAATGGCGCCTCCATCAACGGCGTGCCGCCGGAGGAGGGCAAGAGCTGGGAAGTCGGCGCCAAGCTGGATAGGCCCGGACGCATCACCGGCACCCTGGCGCTGTTCGATATCGTCAAGGAGAACGTGCTGGTGACCCAGACCGTGGGCGGTGAAACCTTTGCCACCGGTGCGGGCGAAGTGCGCTCCCGCGGTGTCGAGCTGGACGTGACCGGGCAACTGACCGATGACCTCAGCCTGATCGGCACCTACGCCTTTACCGATGCCGAAGTGACAAAGGACCCGGAACTCAAGGGCAATGGCCTGCAGAACGTCGCCCGACACACCGCGTCGCTGTATGGCGTCTACGACTTCGGTCAGCTGTTCGGTGCGGATCGTGTGCGCGCCGGGGTGGGGGCTCGCTACGTGGGTGACCGGGAAGGCGATGCGGCCAACAATTTCACCCTGCCGTCCTATACCGTGGCCGATGCCTTCACCAGCTACGACACCCGCCTGGGCGACAACAAGCTCAAGCTGCAGCTCAACGTGAAGAACCTGTTCGACAAGACCTACTACAGCTCTTCGGTGAACAACCTCGCTGTCTCCGTCGGCGAGCCGCGCCAGCTGCAGCTCTCCAGCACCCTGGAGTTCTGACGAGGCGGCATGAACGCAAAAGCCCGGCACTAGGCCGGGCTCTTGTCTACCGCAGGGCGATGCTTACTGCACTTCCACCGCCAGGCTTTCGGCGATCTTCTTGTTCCAGATCGCGGGGCCGGTGATGTGTACCGACTCGCCATTGCTGTCGACCGCCACGGTAACCGGCATGTCCTTGACCTCGAACTCGTAGATCGCTTCCATGCCCAGCTCGGCGAACGCCAGCACCTTGGACTTCTTGATCGCCTGGGCGACCAGGTAGGCCGCGCCGCCGACGGCCATCAGGTACACGGCCTTGTTGTCCTTGATGGCATCGATGGCGGTCGGGCCGCGCTCGGATTTGCCGATCATGCCCAACAGGCCGGTCTGCTCGAGGATCTGCCGGGTGAACTTGTCCATCCGCGTGGCGGTGGTCGGGCCGGCCGGGCCCACCACTTCGTCGCCGATCGGGTCGACCGGGCCCACGTAATAGATGAAGCGGCCTTTCAGGTCGACCGGCAGCTGTTCACCCTTGTTGAGCATCTCGACCATGCGCTTGTGCGCGGCGTCGCGGCCGGTGAGCATCTTGCCGTTGAGCAGGATGGTCTCGCCCGGCTTCCAGCTCTGCACGTCTTCCGGGGTCAGGGTGTCGAGGTCGACGCGGCGCGCCGACGGGCCGGCTTCCCAGACGATTTCCGGGTAGGCGTCCAGAGGTGGTGCCTCCAGCTCCGCCGGGCCGCTGCCATCGAGCACGAAGTGGGCGTGGCGGGTGGCGGCGCAGTTGGGGATCATGCACACCGGCAAGGAGGCGGCGTGGGTCGGGTAATCCATGATCTTCACGTCGAGCACGGTGGTCAGGCCGCCCAGGCCCTGGGCGCCGATGCCCAGCTGGTTGACCTTCTCGAACAGCTCCAGGCGCAGTTCTTCGATCTTGTTCTGCGGGCCGCGAGCCTGCAGTTCATGGATGTCGATGTGCTCCATGAGCACTTCCTTGGCCATCACCGCGGCCTTTTCGGCGGTACCGCCGATGCCGATGCCGAGCATGCCCGGCGGGCACCAGCCAGCGCCCATGGTCGGCACGGTCTTGAGTACCCAGTCGACGATCGAGTCGGACGGGTTGAGCATGGCCATCTTCGACTTGTTCTCGGAGCCGCCGCCCTTGGCCGCGACGTCCACTTCCACCTTGTCACCGGGGACGATGGAGTAGTGGATCACCGCCGGGGTGTTGTCCTTGGTGTTCTTGCGGGCACCTGCCGGGTCGGCCAGGATCGAGGCGCGCAGGACGTTTTCCGGCAGGTTGTAGGCGCGGCGTACGCCTTCGTTGATCATGTCGTCCAGGCTCATGGTGGCGCCGTCCCAGCGCACGTCCATACCCACTTTGACGAATACGGTGACGATGCCGGTGTCCTGGCAGATCGGGCGGTGGCCGGTGGCACACATGCGCGAGTTGATGAGGATCTGCGCCATGGAGTCGCGGGCGGCCGGCGACTCTTCACGCAGGTAGGCCTCGTGCATCGCCTGGATGAAGTCGACGGGGTGGTAGTAGGAGATGAACTGCAGGGCGTCGGCGACGCTCTGGATCAGGTCGTCTTGCTTGATCACGGTCATGTGGGGCGCTCCCTTGTAGGGCAGGAACTTCAAATGCCGGAACGTTGCCGGCGCGTTCTAAAAGGCGCGGCAGTATACCGCGGGGGCGGCGCCCGGGACACCCGTTGGGCACCAGCGATAACGCCACATGGCCGCTAGGCTTTTTCATGGCGCACGGTTAGAGTGGAGGCCAGTTGCCAGTATGGGAGGGAGCCCATGACCTCCAGCAACCAGCCATTCAATAAAAATACCCTGCAGTGCCTGCTGCTCAAGCGCTTCGGTATGGCCGTGGCCACCTACCTGTCGATCACCGCCATCGTGCTGGTCGCCTATTCCTGCGATCTGTTCAGCGTACCCGGCAGTGCGGTCATCCTGCTGGTGGCCGCCACCGTCATCAGCCAGGCGGCGTTTCTCGGGGTGTTCGTCAGCGGTCGCAACCTGGGTTTCGGCGACCCGAGCCTGACCGAGGTACAGGTGCTGGTCGCCCTGGGGCTGACCACGGCGTTGGTCGCCATGCTCGACCAGGGGCGCGGCACGTTGCTGGTTGTGTATCCCATGTCCATGCTGTTCGGCCTGTTCCAGCTGCGCACCTGGGCGTTCTTTCGTTGTGCCTGCCTGGCCTTTTTCGGTTTCCTGGCCATCAATCTCCACGAGATCCACGCAGGTACCACCCGCGACCCCGGCCTGGCGGTGTTGCAGGTCTGCGTGCTGGGCCTGGTGCTGGCGTGGCTGAACCTGTTCGCCTGGTACATGCAGCAGATGCGTCAGCGCATGCGCAAACGTCGCTTCGCCCTGCAGGCGCACCAGGAAACCCTGCGCGGCATGATGCGCCAGCTCGAGCACATGGTGGCCACCGACGAGCTCACCGGCCTGTACAACCGGCGGCATTTCCTGCGCATGGCGGCCCAGGCGCTGGAGGGCCTGACGCCCCTGCGCCAGCATGGCCTGGCGTTGATCGACCTGGATCACTTCAAGAGCATCAACGACCGTTTCGGCCATGCCGCCGGCGACCGCGTGTTGCAGGCCTTCGCCAGCGTGGCCAGCGCCTGCCTGCGCGACGGCGACATGATCGCCCGCTACGGCGGCGAGGAGTTCGTGCTGCTGATACCCGATACCGATGCCGAGTCCTTCCTGGCGTGCTGCGAGCGCCTGCGCGTGGCGTTCAGCGAATGCGAGCCGGTTAATGTTAAGGTGCCCAATCTCAGCCTGTCCGTGGGAATGACCCTGGTGACCATGCACGATGATCTCGATGAGGCCCTGCATCGGGCCGACCAGGCGCTCTACCAGGCCAAGCGCAGCGGCCGCAATTGCAGCGCCGCGACCTGGGATCTGGTCGATGCCTGAAGTGCGCGTGGGCGGGCGGCGCTGGGATGTGGCCGCTGCCAGCAACCTGCTCGATGCGCTGCTCGGCGCCGGCGTCGCGGTGCCGTACAGCTGCCGCGCCGGCAGTTGCCAGGCCTGCCTGGTGCGCTGCGTGGCAGGCGAGCCGCATGATGCCAGGCCCGAGGCCCTCGATGCGCCGCGCCGTGAGCAGGGCTGGCGGCTGGCCTGCCAATGCAGCGTGGTGGAGCCCCTGCAGGTGGAGGTGTTCGACCCGACCCGCGACGCCATGCCGGCGCAGGTGCAGGCCGTGCAGTGGCTCAGCGAGCGGGTATTGCACCTGCGCCTGCAGCCGCAGCAACCCCTGCGTTACCGGGCCGGCCAGCATCTGCTGCTATGCACGGCCGATGGCATCGCACGACCGTATTCGCTCGCCTGCCTGCCAGGCGAGGACGCCGACCTGGGGTTTCATATCGATTGCGGCCGGCCCGGCGCCTTCTGCGATGCCGCCCGCCAGCTGCAGGTCGGCGACAGCCTGCACCTGGGCGCGTTGAGCGGCGCTGCCTTGCATTATGACCCGGACTGGCAGGAGCGCCCGCTGTGGCTACTGGGTGCCGGAACCGGCCTGGCCCCCTTGTGGGCGTTGCTGCGTGAGGCGCTGCGTCAGGAGCATCAGGGGCCGATCCGCGTCGTGCACCTGGCCAGCACAGGTGCCGAGCATTACCTGGCGGACCCATTGCTGGCGCTTGCCGAGCGCCATTCGCAGCTACAGGTCGAGTTGATCGAGGCGGCCGCCATGCCGGCATTCCTGGCCGCCTTGCGCCCCCCTTCACGGCAAACGGTGGCCTTGCTCTGCGGTGGCCCCGAGACCGTGGAGGCCCTTTCGCGGCGCCTGTACCTGGCCGGCCTGCCGCGCAGCCAGCTACTGAGCGACCTGTTTCTGCCCCACGCCTGATCCCAAAAAGAAAAGGCCCGCGTCAAGCGCGGGCCTCTATCCTTGCGGCGCTAGTCCTCAGACCAGTGCATCACCGACGTGCAGGATCTTCATGCCGTTGGTGCCACCGATGGTGTGGTAGCTGTCACCCTTGGTGAGGATGACCCAGTCGCCCTGCTCGACGAGGCCGCGCTTGAGCAGCTCGTCCACCGCTGCCTGGCTGACTTCGCCTGGGGGCAGGGCTGCCGGGTCGAACGGAATGGTGTATACGCCGCGGAACATGGCCGAGCGCGCCTGGGTGTCGCGGTGCGGGGAGAACGAGTAGATCGGCACCGAGGAGCGGATGCGCGACATGATCAGCGGCGTGTAGCCGCTCTCGGTCAGGGCGATGATCGCCTTCACGCCCGGGAAGTGGTTGGCCGTGTACATGGCCGCCAGGGCGATGCTCTCGTCGCAACGCTCGAAGGTCTTGCCGATGCGGTGGCTGGAGCTCTTGCCGGTGGGGTGACGCTCGGCGCCCAGGCAGATGCGCGCCATGGCCTGCACGGCTTCCAGCGGGTAGGCGCCGGCGGCGCTCTCGGCCGACAGCATGACGGCGTCGGTGTAGTCGAGCACGGCGTTGGCTACGTCGGACACTTCGGCACGGGTCGGCATCGGGTTCTGGATCATCGACTCCATCATCTGGGTCGCGACGATCACCGCCTTGTTGTGACGACGTGCGTGGAGAATGATCTTCTTCTGGATGCCTACCAGCTCGGCATCGCCGATTTCCACACCCAGGTCGCCACGGGCGACCATCACCACGTCGCTGGCCTTGATCAGGCCGTCGAGGGTTTCGTCATTGGCCACCGCTTCGGCGCGCTCGATCTTGGCGACCAGCCAGGCCTTGCCACCGGCTTCGTCACGCAGCTGGCGGGCGTATTCCATGTCCGCCGCATCACGGGGGAAGGACACGGCCAGGTAATCCAGGTCCATTTCCGCCGCCAGCTTGATGTCGGCCTTGTCCTTTTCAGTCAGGGCCGGGGCGGTCAGGCCGCCACCGCGACGGTTGATGCCTTTATGGTCGGACAGCGGGCCGCCGATCAGCACCACGCATTCCAGGGTATCGGGAGTGGTGCTTTCCACGCGCATGACCACGCGACCGTCGTCGAGCAGCAGCTCGTCGCCCACGCCGCAATCCTTGACCAGGTCCGGGTAGTCGATGCCGACCACCTGCTGGTTGCCCTCGGTCAGCGGATGGCTGGTGGAGAAGGTGAAACGGTCACCGACCTGCAGCTCGATACGCTTGTTGGCGAACTTGGCGATGCGGATCTTCGGGCCTTGCAGGTCACCCAGCAGGGCCACGTGGCGGCCATGCTTGGCGGCGATGTCGCGTACCAGCTGGGCGCGTGCCTTGTGTTCTTCCGGCGAGCCATGGGAGAAGTTCAGACGGGCGACATCCAGCCCAGCCAGGATCAACTTTTCCAGCATCTGCGGCGAGTTGCTGGCTGGGCCGAGGGTGGCGACGATTTTGGTGCGGCGAACGGTCATGCGCGGACTCCTAGATTGAAGCAGACCGCGAGGCTACTACGCCGCCGCGCTGTAGTCATTGTTCCGCTGCACTACTTTTCGCCGGCAACTTGGCCACCAGCAGGTCGCAGTCCACCGATTCGAGCAGGCGTTCGGCGGTGTGGCCGATAAGGATGGTGTCCAGCCGGCCGCGGGCAATGGCGCCCATCACCAGCAGGTCGATTTCGTGCTTGCGCACGAAGCGCGGCAGCATGTTTTCCGGGGCACCCTCGAGCAGGTGAGCGGCATCCGGTTCGATGCGATGCTGGCGAACCAGGTCATCGAAGGCCTTGTGATGCTGCTGCGCATCGTCGTTGACGTACTGCTGGTAGGTGGCCAGCAGCTCGGTGTTGTTGAGCAGGGTGCGCGGCAGCGGCGCGTGACAATGCACGATATCGGCGTGCATGCCGAGGGCCGTGGCGAGCGCCTGGCTGGTGTCTATCAGGTGGTGGTCCAGGGCTGCCGGCTTGTCGTCCTTGTGCAGGGGATCGACGGCGGTGCACAGGTTGTGCCCGCGCCATTCGGCGTGGTGCACCAGCCACAGCGGGAACGGGCAATGGCGCATCAGTTGCCAGCAGCTGTCGGTCAGCAGCAGGCGCCGTAGCAGGTTGTTGTGGGCAGCGGACTTGAGCACCAGATCCGGTTGCAGCTGTTCGGCGGTTTCCAGCACCGTCTCGTGCAGCCGCTTGCCCCAGCGAACCTCCTGCTCAAGGGCCAACCCTTCGCGCCGCAGCGGTGCCAGCAGCTCCTGCAGCCAGGTGCCGCGCTGTTCGAGCAGGGCTTGCCGGGCCCTGTTCTGCAGGCTGTTTTCCAGCAGGCTGCCATCCAGGGCGGCGCTATACTCCACCAGCAGCACATGCAGGCGCGCCTGGGACCGGCGGGCCAGCCAGGCGGCGCGTTCCAGGGCCGGGTGGCTGGGTTGGCTGGCGTCGATCACGACCAGTAGCTTTTCGAGTTTCATGGGGGGCGACCTCGCGAAGTGATTGTCTGGCATTGCAGCCCATCCTCAGGGGGCATGCGTTGACCTGCATCAGCCTAGAAGACCGCCGCCGATTGTTCGCCCTCCAACGCAATGCAGCATGTTGCGACCGTTCAGTTTTTCCGGGGCGCGCCGATACGCTGCTCATTGGAGGAGAAACCCATGCGTATTCTGTTACTGCTGTGCTGTGTGCTGGTCGTTGGCGGGTGCACCCGCATGTCGCTCGACCATCATCTGAACAAGGCCTATCAGGCCTATGACCGGGGCGATTGCGAAGACGCCTTGCTGTATCTGTCCCAGGCCGAGCGCTCGAGCCGTTCGCGCAGCTACGTACAGCCGGAGATTTCCCTGCTGCGCGGGCAGTGCCTGGAGCGGCAGAACCTGTACCTGGATGCGGCGCAGACCTACCAGTTCATCATCGGCCGCTACCCGGCCAGCGAATACGCGTTTCGTGCCCGTGCACGGCTGGAAACCCTGCGTCAGCTCGGCCATCATGGCGTGCCGGAGCCCGCCAAGGTATCGCCTGCCGGAGCGCTCTGACGGCACAGGACTACTTGCCTGAGGAAGGCCGCAATGCGCGCGATGATAGGTCTGTTGTTGTTGCCCTGCCTGGCCTATGGGCAGGTCTATCGCTGGGTCGATGAAAACGGTCGGGTGCATTTCGGCCAGCAGCCTCAGGGCGCCACTGCCCAGGTCATCGAGGTGCGCCCCCAGGCCGTCGAGCGCGACCCCGCCGCTCGGGAGCGCGAGCAACGTGCCGAGCGTTATTTTCAGGCGCGTCGCGACGAACAGGCCCAGGCGGCGCAAGCGCGCCGCGAGCAGCAGGCGCAGCTGGCCAGGGAGTGCGCCCGGTTGCGTGTTGCGCTTGCCTCGATGCCCGAGGGGCGTCGCTATTACCAGCCCGGCGCCAATGGTGAACGTCACTACTACAGCGATCAGGAACTGGACGCGGCGAGAGCGCAACTGGGCAGCCAGTTGTCAGGCCGTTGTCAATGAGCGCTGGTCAGCTGGCCGGGTAGGCGGCATACTCGACCGATACTCATAGCCTTCTGCCATCATGAACGCCAATCGCCATATCGAGCGGCATCAGTTGCCGTACTACCTGAACGTCTTCAATGCCTTTACCGACAAACCGATCGGTCACCTGGGCAACGTGTCGGCGGACGGCCTGATGCTGATCAGCCAGTTGCCGGTACTGGTGGGCGGCTGCTTCGACCTGCGCTTGAAGATTCCCGGTTGCGACGGCTTTCGCTATCTCGACTTCACCGCCACCTGCCTGTGGTGCCAGGAAGATGTCACGCCCGGCAGCTTCGATTCCGGCTTCGCCCTGGAAACGCCACCCGAGGATTACCTCGAGATGGTCGAAGCGCTCCGCTATTACTTCAGTTTCCACCCGCTTGCCGCTTCGGTATGACGGCCTGCCAGGCGTGATCCCGCGCCGCCGCGCGGGTTCCGCATGTTTTCTCCCTGTCCGTGTAAGTCATTACTTACAAGCGCTGTAAGCTGAGGTGTCGGTTTGGCGCTGGAAAGCCGACGCTTGTGATTTTATGAGATTCAACCTGTTGAAATTAAAGGATTATTTATTTTTCGTGCCGAGCGGATGCGCCATCCTTATCGGCTGGCAGGGCGTTGTGATAAATCCATGGGGCGTTAATATCTGAACCGTGCTTAGGGACAAGCGCAGGTCGTCAGGGACAATGACCAGGACATCGCGGGACGCGATTCATCAGGATGATGAGTTGGGAGTTTCAGGGAATAGGGACAAAAGAGTGGGCGGGTAAAACCGCCCCTTTTTTTGCCCGCAGAAAAGTTTCGGCGGCGCTGCCTGGTGATCGCACGCCCTAGCCACTTCAATCAGGCGCCCATGAAAAATGCCGCTCCCTCTCGGGTAGCGGCATCTTCGCTCGCGGCCGGTGCCGCCTCGCTCAGCGCTCGAGGTGCTGCAGCTTGTCTTTCACACCATCCCACTCTTCGGCATCGGGCAGGGCGTCTTTGCGCTCGGTGATGTTCGGCCAGACTTCCGCCAGTTCGGCGTTGAGCTCGATGTACTCCTGCATGCCATCGGGTATCTCGTCTTCGGAGAAGATGGCCTGCGCCGGGCACTCGGGCTCGCAGAGCGCGCAGTCGATGCATTCATCCGGGTGGATCACCAGGAAGTTCGGGCCCTCGTAGAAGCAGTCCACCGGACAGACTTCCACGCAGTCGGTGTACTTGCACTTGATGCAGTTGTCGGTGACGACGAAGGTCATTTCTAGTTTTCTCCTCGGGCTACGGCAGCGAGCGGTTTCTCAATAGGCCGCTCTCAGGCTCTGGAATGGGCTTGCGGGCCAGGCTAAAGGCCGCAGCGCTCCCGGAGCGCGCGGGATTCTATCAGCTAGTTGGCGCTGGCGTTAGACCCGCGCCTTCCATGCATATAACAGTTCGAGTGCCTTGCGCGGGCTAAGGTCATCCGGATCGACCAGCTGCAGCTCCTCCAATACCGGGTGCGGCAGGCTGGCGAACAGATCGCTTTGCATCGGTGCGGCGGATTTCCCGGCGCCCTGGGGCGGCAGGTCATGGGGCAGGCTGGTGGTTTCCAGGCGCGCCAGATGCTCGCGGGCACGCAGGATCACCGGGGCCGGCACGCCGGCCAGTTGCGCCACTGCCAGACCGTAGCTCTGGCTCGCCGGGCCGGGCAGCACGTGGTGCAGGAAGACGATGCGCTCGTTGTGCTCGGTGGCGTTGAGGTGCACGTTGGCCACCGCCGGCTGGCTTTCCGGCAGTACGGTCAGCTCGAAGTAATGGGTGGCGAACAGCGTGTAGGCACGCAGGCTGGCCAGCTGTTCGGCAGCGGCCCAGGCCAGGGACAGGCCGTCGAAGGTACTGGTACCACGGCCCACTTCGTCCATCAGCACCAGGCTGCGGTCGCTGGCGTTGTGCAGGATGTTGGCGGTCTCGCTCATCTCCACCATGAAGGTCGAGCGGCCACCGGCCAGGTCGTCGCTGGAGCCGATACGGGTGAAGATGCGATCGACCATCGACAGCTCGCAGCGCGCCGCCGGCACGAAGCTGCCGATATGGGCGAGCAGCACGATCAAGGCGGTCTGGCGCATGTAGGTCGACTTACCGCCCATGTTCGGGCCGGTGATGATCAGCATCCGCGTGGCATCGTCGAGCTTCAGATCGTTGGCGACGAACGGCGTGGTCAGCACCTGCTCGACCACCGGATGGCGGCCTTGCTCGATCAGCATGCACGGCTCGTCGACGAAACGCGGGCGGTTGAGGTCCAGGTTCAGGGCGCGTTCGGCCAGGTTGCTCAGCACGTCCAGTTCGGCCAGCGCCGCGGCGCTGTCCTGCAGCGGGCCGAGGTGGCCGATCAGCTGCTCCAGCAACGCTTCGTAGAGCTGCTTTTCCCGGGCCAGCGCGCGGCTCTTGGCCGACAGCGCCTTGTCTTCGAACTCCTTGAGCTCGGGGGTGATGAAGCGCTCGGCGCCCTTGAGGGTCTGCCGACGGATGTAGTCGGCCGGCGCCGACTCGGCCTGCTTGCTCGGCAGCTCGATGAAGTAACCGTGCACGCGGTTGTAGCCGACCTTGAGGTTGGCCAGGCCGGTGCGGGCCTTCTCGCGGGCTTCCAGGTCCATCAGGTACTGGCCGGCGTTCTCGCTCAGCGACTGCAGCTCGTCGAGTTCGGCGTCGTAACCGGTCTTCAGCACGCCGCCATCGCGAATCACCGCCGGCGGGTTGTCGATGATCGCCCGCGACAGCAGTTCGGCCAGCTCCGGGTAGGTGCTGATCGTCGTGGCCAGTGACACCAGGTGCGTGCATTCGAGCTGTGCCATGGCCTGCTGCAGCTCCGGCAGGGCGCCGAGTGCGTCACGCAGGCGGGCCAGATCCCGTGGGCGCGCATTGCGCAGGCCGATACGGGCGAGGATGCGCTCCAGGTCGCCGATTTCCTTGAGTTGCGGCTGTAGGGTCTCGAACCGGTAGCGGTCCAGCAGGCAGGCGATCGACTCCTGGCGCGCTTCGAGCACCGCACGGTCGCGCAGCGGGCGGTTCAGCCAGCGGCCGAGCAGGCGGCTGCCCATGGCGGTCTGGCAGCGGTCGACCACCGATTGCAGGGTGTTGTCGCGACCACCGGCGAGGTTGACGTCCAGCTCCAGGTTGCGGCGGCTGGCGCCATCGAGGATCACCGTGTCGTCGATGCGTTCATGGTGCAGGCTGCGCAGGTGGGGCAGGGCGGTACGCTGGGTTTCCTTGGCATAGGCCAACAGGCAGCCGGCGGCGCCGATGGCCAGGGTCAGGGTTTCGCAGCCAAAGCCCTTGAGGTCCTGGGTGCCGAATTGTTGGCACAGGCTCTTCTGCGCGGTATCGCGCTCGAAGTCCCAGGGCGCGCGACGACGCGAGCCGCGGCGCTTCTCGGCCGGCAGCCCCTGGGGCCAGTCATCGGGAATCAGCAGTTCGGCCGGGTTGAGCCGCTCGAGCTCGGCCAGCAGGTTTTCCCAGCCTTTTATTTCCAGCACGCTGAAGCGGCCGCTGGTGATGTCCAGCACGGCGAGGCCGAACAGGCGCTCGTCACCCAGCACGGCGGCCAGCAGGTTGTCGCGGTGCTCGTCGAGCAGGGCTTCGTCGCTGATGGTGCCGGGGGTGATGATACGCACCACCTGGCGCTCCACCGGGCCCTTGCTGGTGGCCGGGTCGCCGATCTGCTCGCAGATCACCACCGATTCGCCGAGCTTGACCAGCTTGGCCAGGTAGCCTTCGACGGAGTGAAACGGAATGCCGCACATCGGAATCGACTGGCCTGCCGACTGTCCGCGGGCGGTCAGGGTGATGTCCAGCAGCTTGGCGGCCTTCTTGGCGTCCTCGTAGAAGATCTCGTAGAAGTCGCCCATGCGATAGAACATCAGCTGATCCGGGTGCTGATTCTTCAGTCTCCAGTACTGCTGCATCATCGGGGTGTGGCTGGAGAGGTCGCTTTGGCTCATCGTGTCGAGTGTCCGGCTGAATCGCAAAAACGCGTAGTGTACGGTATCGACACCCCCCGCTTTAACCCCGGAGCGCAGATGAATATCGATGATCGGCCCATCACCGCACTTGCCGCCCGTCTCGGCCAGGCACTGCTGACCAAGGGCGCCCAGGTGAGCACCGCCGAATCCTGTACCGGCGGCGGCATAGCCGAGGCCATTACCCGTGTAGCCGGCAGCTCGGCCTGGTTCGAGGCCGGCTTCGTGACCTATTCCAATGCCCAGAAGACCCGCCAGCTGGGCGTGCCCGAAGCGCATTTCGCCCGGGTGGGCGCGGTCAGCCGCGAGGTGGTCGAGGCCATGGTGCAGGGTGCCCAGGCGCAGAGTGGCGCCCGCTATGCGGTGGCGGTCAGCGGCGTGGCCGGGCCGGGCGGCGGTAGCGCCGACAAGCCGGTGGGCACCGTGTGGATCGCCTGGGGCGATGGCGACACGCTGTTCAGCCGGCGCTTCCAGTTCGCTGGTGACCGCGATGCGGTGCGCCGGCAGACGGTGGAAGCCGCACTGCGGGGGCTGTTACGACTACTGGTCGAAGAAAATCCAGCTGCGGGGTAGGCGAGTGCCGAACCCTGTGGAATAATACTGTCTACTTATACAGTTATTGGCCGTCAGGCCCTTCTGATCACGTGAGGAATACAATGGACGAGAACAAGAAGCGCGCGTTGGCGGCTGCCCTGGGCCAGATCGAGAAACAGTTCGGCAAGGGCGCGGTCATGCGCATGGGCGATCACGACCGTCAGGCCATTCCGGCCATCTCCACCGGTTCCCTGGGCCTGGACATCGCACTGGGTATTGGCGGTCTGCCGAAGGGCCGTATCGTGGAAATCTACGGCCCGGAATCCTCGGGTAAGACCACGCTGACCCTGCAGGTCATCGCCGAAGCGCAGAAGGCCGGTGCCACCTGCGCCTTCGTCGACGCCGAGCACGCGCTGGATCCCGACTACGCCGGCAAGCTAGGCGTCAACGTCGACGACCTGCTGGTCTCGCAGCCGGATACCGGCGAGCAGGCCCTGGAAATCACCGACATGCTGGTGCGCTCCAACGCCATCGACGTGATCATCGTCGACTCCGTGGCCGCTCTGGTGCCGAAGGCGGAAATCGAAGGTGAGATGGGCGACATGCACGTCGGCCTGCAGGCCCGCCTGATGAGCCAGGCGCTGCGCAAGATCACCGGCAACATCAAGAATGCCAACTGCCTGGTGATCTTCATCAACCAGATCCGCATGAAGATCGGCGTGATGTTCGGCAGCCCGGAAACCACCACCGGTGGTAACGCCCTGAAGTTCTACGCCTCGGTTCGTCTCGACATCCGCCGTACCGGCGCGGTGAAGGAAGGCGACGAGGTGGTCGGCAGCGAAACCCGTGTCAAGGTCGTCAAGAACAAGGTGTCTCCGCCGTTCCGTCAGGCCGAGTTCCAGATCCTCTACGGCAAGGGCATCTACCGCAACGGCGAGATCATCGATCTCGGCGTGCAGCAGGGCCTGGTCGAGAAATCCGGGGCCTGGTACAGCTACAAGGGCAACAAGATCGGTCAGGGCAAGGCCAACGCCGCCAAGTTCCTGGAAGACAACCAGGAAGTGGCCCGCGAGATCGAAGGTCAGATCCGTGACAAGCTGCTGGTGGTTTCCGGTCCTGCCAAGGCCAATGCGCCGGCCAATGACCTGGTGGATACCGAAGCGGACTTCTGATGCCCGCTGTTCTGGATAACGCCGCAGCGGTGCGGCATGCCGCCATGGATCTGTTGGCGCGTCGCGAACATGGCCGCGTCGAGCTGGCGCGCAAGTTGCGCCAGCGCGGCGCCAGCGACGAGCACATCGAAACAGCCCTCGATCGCCTGAGCGAAGAAGGGCTGTTGTCCGAGGCGCGTTATCTGGAGAGTTTCATCAGTTACCGCGCGCGCTCGGGTTTCGGCCCGCAGCGCATCCGCGATGATCTCTCCCAGCGCGGCCTGGCGCGAGCGGATATCGACCAGGCGCTGCGTGACAGCGGTATCGATTGGCGTGAAGGCTTGCGAGAAACCTGGCAACGCAAGTTTGCCGGCGAGCTTCCGGCCGAGGCTCGCGAGCGAGCCAGGCAGATGCGGTTCCTGGTGTATCGCGGCTACCCGATGGATCTGGTCGGTCAGTTGCTGCGTGGCGGGTTCGACGACTGATCCACAGCCCCAGCCATTCAGGTTGAACCGCCCGGTTCACCGCCCCCTGACGCCCAGGCGTCCCTTTCCTTTCAACGTGTGTTCAGCTCAGCCAATGCTCCGGCTGGTTGATCACGTCGAGCAACTCCCGCAAACGTCCCGCATTACGTCCGCTGAAGGCGAACGTCAGCCTTGGCAGTTTATGCAGCTCGGCGCCGTCGACGAGTTCGTCACCGGCTGGTTGTTGCTGAATGTCGCCGTGCTTGCACAGGTCGCTGAACTGCAGGTTCAGCTGGGCAATTGCGTCTTCCCTGAGCGCATGGCGCATGCGCACCACGAACTGATCCTTCAGCCAGCGGCTGGAGTGGTAGTTGGCGTAGAAACGATCGATTTCCTGGGCGGCCGACTCGGCATCCTGTACCAGGCGCATCAGGTTCATGTCGCTGGCCAGGATGTAGCCGTTGCTGTCCAGGTTCTGCCGGATGTAATCGAGCAGGCCCTGCCAGAAGGTGCCATTCGGCTCGTCGAGCAGGATCACCGGCACCAGCGGGCTCTTGCCGGTCTGGATCAGGGTGATGACTTCCAGGGCCTCGTCCAGGGTGCCGAAGCCGCCGGGGCAGAGCACCAGCGCATCGGCTTCCTTGACGAAGAACAGCTTGCGCAGGAAGAAGAAATGAAAGGACAGCAGGTTGTCGCTGCCTTGCATGACCGCATTGGCGGATTGCTCGAAGGGCAGGGTGATGTTGAAGCCCAGGCTGTTGTCGCGGCCCGCGCCCTCGTGGGCGGCAGCCATGATGCCGCCACCGGCGCCGGTGATCACCATCAGGTCATGGCGGGCCAGGGTGCTGCCCAGCTCCCGGGCCAGGGCGTAGACCGGGTGACCGGGCTGGGTGCGCGCCGAGCCGAACACGGTGACCTTGCGGCGGTGGCGGAAGCGCTCGAGCATGGCAAAGGCGCGTTCCAGTTCGCGCAGGGTCTGCAGCATGATCTTGGCGTCCCAGCGGTTGCGGTCGGCCTGGGCCATGCGCGCGACGGTGGCGAGCATTTCCCGGTACAGCGCAACGTTGGCGCTGCCGGCGGGGGTCATCCGCGTTGCCAGGGCGTCCAGCTCGGCCGCCAGCGCATCGCCGCTGGCAGGCAGATTGCCGTTCGCGTGGTCGTCCATTGCGCTACTCCTTATGCGTCAATGCCGCGAGTTCTAGCACAGTCCAGTGACTTACAGACGGCAGTCGACCTTGTTGAATCGCTCGGTGGTGATGGGGCGATTGCTCTGGATCTCGCTGAACTCATAGCGCAGCACCGCGCCACTGGCCAGCAGCTTGCGAAACCCCGGGTTGCTGCACACGCTGTTGGTCAGTTGCGCGCGAACCGTATCGGGGTTGCCGCGCATCTGCGAGGCGTGCGAGGGGCGCACGCTGAGATGATTGATCAGCTCGTTGCCTTCGACGCTGTAGCCGCGGTCGAGAATGTCCTCGTTGATGGCCCGTGGTGTACCGGCGCTGCTTTCCTTGGCCACTTTTTCCAGCGTCTTGGTGAGCTCATAATCCTTGAGCGACGCGGCGTGAGCGGCTGGCAGGAGCAGGCTGGCGAGGATAACGGATAGGGCGATGCGCTGCATGGGCAGACTCCTGAAGGCAGTGAGCGGTAATAGACCGGGCGCTGCTGGTTATGTTCGTTCCGGCGAATCAAGTCGACGACCGATGATCGATGTTAGCAAGCTTGCGGTCACTGCGGCGTGCGTATTGAGCGGCACCGGGCGGCCTGCCCTTGATAAACTATGGGCCCCTCTCGTCAGGCGGTTCGCCAGCCATGCATTTCCCTGCTTTTCATCGCGTGATCTCCAAACCGGGCGTACGCCCATGAGCCATGCCGTTCACGCATTGCGCGCCGCACGCCTGGCACGCAGCGTCAAACCGTTTCTGGCCAGGGGCTCGCGAGCGGCGCGCTGCCCGGACTGCCGCCTGGCCGCCAGCCATTGCCTGTGCGCGTGGAAGCCGCAGGTATCCGCCCGCTCGGGGGTGTGCCTGGTGATGCACGATGTCGAGGCGCTGAAACCGAGCAATACCGGCTGGCTGATCGCCGACGTGGTGGCCGATACCTCGGCCTTCGGCTGGTCACGCACCGAAGTCGATGCCGGACTGCCGGCGTTGCTCGAGGACCAGCAGTGGCAACCCTATCTGGTGTTTCCCGGCGAATATGCCGGGCCCGAGCGGGTGGTGACCTGCGTGGAGCCGACGGCGGGCAAGCGGCCGCTGTTCGTGCTGCTCGATGCCACCTGGACCCAGGCGCGCAAGATGTTTCGCAAGAGCCCGTATCTGGACGGCCTGCCGGTACTCAGCCTGCAGCCCGAGGCGCTGTCGCGCTACCGGCTACGCCGCTCGAAACGCGATGATCACCTGTGCACCGCCGAGGTCGCGGCGCTGTGCCTGGAGCTGGCGGGGGACGAACGCGCGGCGGATGCCCTCAATGCCTACCTGGATGTGTTCAGCCAGCACTATCTGGCCTCCAAGGCGCCGCGCGCCGTGGATCTCGGCGATGCCCTGCACGAGCGCCTCAAGCCCTTCCTGTAAGCGCAGCAGGTTTCGGCCACAGCTGGGCGAGCAGCATGCCGGCGAACATCAGCGCGCAGCCGAGGTAGCCGCGCGAGGACAGCGATTCGCCCAGCAGCAGGGCACCGGCAATGGCGGCGAACACCGCCTCCAGGGACAGGATGATCGCCGCGTGGGAGGCGATTGCATGCTTCTGGGCGATGACCTGCAAGGTGAAGCCCACCGCCACGCCAAACAGGCCGCCATAGAGGATCGCAGGTAGCGCCTGGATGATCTCGGCGCCGGGCAGCTGCTCGAAGGCCAGCGCCAGGACGAGGCTGATCACGGCGCAGGTGATGAATTGCACCAGGGCCAGCAGCAGGGCATCGTGGCGGGCGGCGAACACGCTCACCAGCAGCACGTGGATGCCCCACACGAAGGCGCCGGCCAGCTGCAGCAGGTCGCCGGAGGCGACATGAAAGCCGTCGCCGACGCTGAGCAGGAACATGCCGACCACCGCCAGCGAGGCGCCCAGCCAGATGCCCAGGCCGGTCTTGTGGCCCAGCAGCAGGCCGAGCAGGGGCACCACGATCACGTAGAGGCCGGTGATGAAGCCCGAGTTGGTGACGCTGGTGAACAGCAGGCCGACCTGCTGCAGGTTGATGCCCAGCGCCAGTACGGCGCCCATCAGGCCGCCGCCGAGCAGCAGCGGGCGGCTGATGGGCGAGGCCGGCTGCGCGCGGCGGCGACGCAGCAGCATGATCACCGGCAACAGCACCGCCACCGCCAGGGCGAAACGCAGGCCGCTGTAGAGGAACGGCCCAATGGCATCCATCCCCAGCCGCTGGGCGACGAAGGACGAGCCCCAGATCATCGCGGTGACCAGCATCAGCAGGTCGGCGCGCAGCGCGTGGTTGGCCATGGTGGTGAGCTCCCTGCAAAAAGGGCGCAGACTTTGCCGCAAAGCGCTGTGCTTGACCACCCCGCCTGCGCTCGGCATGCTGGTGGGCGCCGTACGTCATGCTGTCAGGCAGATGGGGTCTGCAGCACGGTATGCCTATAAAAAGAACAGGATCTGCCATGGTCGCTTACGAAATCCTGATAGCTGATGATCATCCTCTGTTTCGCAGCGCGCTGCAGCAGGCCCTGACGATGGGCCTCGGCTCCGGCGTGCGGTTGGTGGAAGTCGCCAGCATCGCCGAGCTGGAAGCCCGGCTGGCCGAGAAGACCGACTGGGATCTGGTCCTGCTCGATCTCAACATGCCCGGCGCCTACGGCTTCTCCGGGTTGGTGCTGCTGCGCGGGCAGTACCCGCAGATTCCGGTGGTGATGATCTCCGCCCAGGAAGAAGCGGCCGTGGTGGTACGCGCCCGCGAATTCGGCGCCAGCGGGTTCATTCCCAAGTCCAGCTCGCTGGAAGTGCTGCAGCAGGCCGTACGCCAGGTGCTGGAAGGCGAAGTCTGGTGGCCACCGCAAAGCGAGGAGGCGGTCAGCCTGTCCTCCGAGGCGAAAGCCGCCAGCGCCGGGCTGGCCAGCCTCACGCCCCAGCAGTTTCGCGTGCTGACCATGGTCTGCGAAGGCCTGTTGAACAAGCAGATCGCCTATGAGCTGAGCGTCTCCGAAGCGACGGTCAAGGCCCACGTCACGGCGATCTTCCGCAAGCTGGGGGTGCGCACCCGTACCCAGGCGGCGCTGCTGTTGCAGCAGCTGGAGTCCGTGCCGGCTACCTGATTGCAGCTTCGTCCCGTGTATTTCACGGGATTTTCACGGTGCGCTCGCGTACCCTGCGCGCCTTTCCCTGTCATAGCTCACTGCCCATGTCGCCGTTCAAAGGACAAACCGGTCTCAAGCGTATTCTCAATGCCGCAGGCTATTCGCTCGATGGCCTGCGCGCCGCATTTACCGGCGAGGCAGCATTTCGCCAGCTGGTGCTGCTCAACGTGGTGCTGATTCCGATCGCCCTGCTGCTCGATGTCAGTCGCGTAGAGCGGGCGCTGATGGTGGCCGTCTGCCTGCTGGCGCTGATCGTCGAGCTGCTCAACTCGGCGGTCGAAGCGGCGATCGACCGCATTTCCCTAGACCTGCATCCGCTGTCCAAGACTGCCAAGGACATGGGCAGCGCTGCCCAGCTGGTTGCCCTGACCCTGATCGCCAGCGTCTGGGCGATCATCCTGCTTGGCTAGCAGCGGCTAGCGCACTGGCGGCAGCACGATCTCGTCGCTGCGGCGGATACCGGCGGTCAATGCCCGGCACATGTCGAGGAACTCGCGCATGGCGGCGGTCTGGTACTTCTGCCGGTGCCAGATGAAATAGAACTGCCGGCGCAGGTCCAGGTCCGGCGTTTCCACCGGCACCAGGCTGCCACGGCGAAAGGCATCGCGCAGTGCCAGCCGTGAAATGCAGCTGATACCCAGGCCGGACTCCACGGCGCGCTTGATCGCTTCGGTGTGTTCCAGCTCGAGGCGCACGTTGAGGGCGTCGGAGTGGTGGCGCATGGCCTGGTCGAAGGTCAGGCGCGTGCCCGAGCCCTGCTCACGCAGGATCCAGTCCTCGCCGCTCAGTTCGCGGATGCCGGCATGCCCGCGTTTGGCCAGCGGGTGGTGCGGCGCGCAGAACACCACCAGTTCGTCCTCGACCCAGCTCTGTACCTCGATGTCCGGGTGATTGCAGTCGCCCTCGATCAGACCCAGATCAATTTCGTAATGGGCCACCTGCTGCACGATATGCGCGGTGTTCTGCACGTGCAGTTTTACCTGGCTTTCCGGGTGCACCTTCATGAAGCCGCCAATCAGCAGGGTGGCCAGGTAATTGCCGATGGTCAGGGTGGCGCCGACGGCCAGCGAGCCGAAGCCTGACTTGCCGTTCAGAAGGTCTTCGATCTCCTTGGCCTGGTCGAGCAGGGCGACCGCCTGGGGCAACAACTGGCGGCCCATGGCGTTGAGGCTCAGGCGCTTGCCGGCGCGATCGAACAGCTGGCAGCTGGACTGTCGCTCCAGCTCGCTGATCGAAGTGCTGGCCGCCGACTGTGACAGGGCCAGCTGTGAGGCTGCCCTGGAGACGCTCTCCTGCTGGGCAACGGCGACGAATACCTGGAGTTGACGCAATGTGAATCGCATATCTATATAACCGATAACCCATATCTTGATAATTCATTTAACAGATATTCTGGCCGCGATTAGAATGCCGCGCAATTGCGCTTACGAATCAGCGCGCCCGACGTATTCAGGAGCCCCGTACATGAGCAACATGAACCACGAACGCGTTCTGAGTGTTCACCACTGGAATGACACGCTGTTCAGCTTCAAGTGCACCCGCGACCCGGGTCTGCGCTTCGAGAATGGCCAGTTCGTGATGATCGGCCTGCAGCAGGAAAACGGCCGTCCGCTCATGCGTGCATACTCCATCGCCAGCCCCAACTGGGAGGAGCACCTGGAGTTCTTCAGCATCAAGGTGCCGGATGGCCCGCTGACCTCGCAGCTGCAGCACCTCAAGGAAGGCGACGAGGTGATCATCAGCAAGAAGCCCACCGGCACCCTGGTGCTCGACGACCTCAACCCGGGCAAGCACCTGTACCTGCTCAGCACCGGCACCGGCCTGGCGCCGTTCATGAGCGTGATCCAGGACCCGGAAACCTATGAGCGCTTCGAAAAGGTGATCCTGGTTCACGGGGTCCGCTACGTCAACGAAGTGGCCTACCGCGAGTTCATCACCGAGCACCTGCCGCAGAACGAGTTCTTCGGCGACGCGCTGAAGGAAAAGCTGATCTATTACCCCACCGTGACCCGCGAGCCGTTCGAGAACCAGGGCCGCCTGACCGACCTGATGCGCAGCGGCAAACTGTTCGCCGACATCGGCCTGCCACCCATCAACCCGCAGGACGACCGGGCGATGATCTGCGGCAGCCCGAGCATGCTCGACGAAACCAGCGAAGTACTCGACAGCTTCGGCCTGAAGATTTCGCCGCGCATGCGCGAACCCGGTGACTACCTGATCGAGCGCGCATTCGTCGAGAAGTAAGTTAGGACCAGCTGCGCGTCGGCCCTGCTGCGTTGAAAACTGGCTCAAAATGCTCATGTACAAAAGTACACTCTGCTTTTTCGCCAGTTTTCGCCTTGCAGGGCTCTAGCTCGCAAGCTCCTAGCGCCTGTATTAAAAAACCGGAGTGTCTTCGGGCGCTCCGGTTTTTTATGCCCAGATCAAAGGTTAAAAAACGGGAGCCTTGGCTCCCGTTTTTCTGTACAGCTGCTCCCAGCTTATTCTTCCATCTGCGACTGCAGGTAGTTTTGCAGACCTACCGCCTTGATCAGGCTCAGTTGGGTTTCCAGCCAGTCGATATGTTCTTCCTCGGACTCGAGGATGTCTTCGAGCAGTTCACGGCTGGCGTAGTCGCCGACGCTTTCGCAGTAGGCGATGGCCGCTTTCAGGTCGATGTGTGCCTTGTGCTCGATCCGCAGGTCGCATTCGAGCATTTCCTGGGTGTTCTCACCGATCAGGATCTTGCCCAGGTCCTGCAGGTTCGGCAGGCCTTCGAGGAACAGGATGCGCTTGATGAGCTTGTCCGCGTGTTTCATCTCGTCGATGGACTCGTGGTACTCGTGCTTGCCCAGCTTGGTCAGGCCCCAGTCTTCGTACATGCGGGCGTGCAGAAAGTACTGGTTGATCGCGACCAGCTCGTTGCCGAGGATCTTGTTCAAGTGCTGAATTACCGTCTTGTCGCCTTTCATGATGAAGCCCGTCCTGCCTGGAATTAAGTAACCGATGGCGAATTCTGGGCTTGCCAAATACGACTGTCAAACGTAAGTTATTGAAATATAAGTGAAAATAAATATAAATGAGAGTGTTTAAGTTGTGCGTCTTGGCGCTAACTCATTGAATTTCGGGCATAAAAAAACCGGATACGAGATCCGGTTCTTGAAAAAAACGCTTATTCAGGCCGCAACAAAATTACCCGGGTAGGCCATCGCTACCTGACTTTGCTGCACTTCACCCAAGGTTTCACGTACCACCTGCTTGGCCAGGCAAGCGCATTTGCCACACTGACTGGCTACGCCCAGCGTTTCACGGACTTCACGGTAGCTGCAGCAACCTTCATAGATCGCTTCGCGGATCTGACCGTCGGTGACACCTTCGCAGAGGCAGACATACATAGGCTTGGCCCGTCGCTTGGCTGAGACTGATGGCGAAGGATACTAATGTTAATGAGAATGCGTGTCAAAGATAAACCGACTCTTGATTGGGACGCTTTGGACAGGCGGTACTCTGCGCCGGCAAACGGCCTTGAAAATCGGCCGGACAGCTGACGCGCAGGCAATAAAAAACCGGCTTGTGGCCGGTTTTTCGGGGGGCGGGCAGGGCTCAGTCGATCTGCGTGCACAGCCCTTCTTCGAGCCCCAGCATGATGTTCAGGTTCTGCACCGCAGCCCCCGAGGCACCCTTGCCCAGGTTGTCCAGCTTGGCTACCAGCAGCGCCTGCTGACCATTGCTCGCACCGAACACCTGCAGCTCGGCGCGGTTGCTGCCGCTCAGGCCGTGGGGCGTGATGAAGGGTGCAGTGTCGGCCGCGATCTCGTTGTAGGGCTGCACCTGGACGAACTGCTCACCCTGATAATAGGCGCTCAGTGCCTGGTGCAGCTCGGCACCGTTTCTGCCCTGCAGGGGGATCATCACCAGCATGCCCTGGTCATAGCTGCCGACCGCCGGCTGGAAGATCGGGCGCGCCTCGAGGCCGCTCCAGTGCTGGATTTCCGGGATGTGCTTGTGATCGAAGCCCAGGCCGTAGGCCGCATAGACCGGCGCGCCTTCGCCCTCGTAGCGTTCGACCATCTTGGTGCCGCCGCCGGTGTAGCCGGACACGGCGTTGATACACAGCTCACGATCCGCGCTCAGCAGCCCGGCATCGATAAGCGGGCGCAGCAGCAGAATGGCGCCCGTGGCGTAGCAGCCCGGGTTGCTGACGGCGCGGGCCTGGGCGATGGCCTCGCGTTGGCCCTTGGCGAGTTCGGCCATGCCGAACACCCAGTCGCTGGCGGTGCGGTGCGCGGAGCTGGCGTCCAGTACCCGGCAGCCGACGTCACGGGCCTGGGCGGCGGTTTCCTTGGCAGCATCGTCAGGCAGGCACAGCACGGTCACGTCGACCGAGCGCATCAGCGCGAGCTTGGCCTCGACGTCGCGACGCTTGTCATGGTCGATGGTGACCACCTCGATCTGCGGGTGGTTGGCCAGGCGCTGGCGGATCTGCAGGCCGGTGGTACCGGCCTGGCCGTCGATGAAGATCTGGTATTTTTTCATGGCATTCACTCGTCGAAGTCTTCCCAGCCGCCCATTTCCTTCCAGCGATTGACGATGCCGCAGAACAGCTCGGCGGTCTTCTCGGTGTCATAGCGGGCGGAATGGGCCTCACGGCCATCGAACTCGATGCCGGCGGCCTGGCAGGCTTTGGCCAGCACGGTCTGCCCATAGGCAAGGCCGGCGAGGCTGGCGGTGTCGAAGCTGGAGAAGGGGTGGAAGGGATTGCGCTTGAGGTCGCAGCGGGCGACCGCGGCATTCAGGAAGCCCAGGTCGAAGCTGCTGTTGTGGCCGACCAGAATGGCGCGTTTGCAGCCATTGGCCTTCAGGGATTTACGCAAGCCACGGAAGATTTCCGTCAGGGCGTGCTCTTCGCTCACCGCCATGCGCAGCGGATGGTCGAGCTTGATGCCGGTGAAATCCAGCGCCGCCTGTTCGATATTGGCGCCTTCGAACGGTTCGACCCGGAAGAAATGGGTGTGATCGGGATACAGGAAGCCACCTTCGTCCATGCCGATGGTGGTTGCGGCGATTTCCAGCAGCGCGTCGGTGGCACTGTTGAAGCCACCGGTCTCGACGTCCACCACCACCGGCAGATAACCGCGAAAGCGCGCGGCCATCGGATGGCGCGGGCCGCCGCTGCTCGGTTGATCCTGATCGTCTTCGTAGAGTTCTTCGCTCATTGACCCGCCTCCAGCAAGCGCCAGCGCAGGGTTTCGCCAGCGCGTAGCGGAATCACCGTCTGCTCGCCGAACGGCAGGCTGGCCGGTGCCACCCAGGATTCACGCACCAGGGTGATGGTGTCGGTATTGCGTGGCAGGCCGTAGAAGTCCGGGCCGAAGTGGCTGGCGAAACCTTCCAGCTTGTCCAGTGCGCCACGCTCCTCGAACGCCTCGGCGTACAGCTCGATGGCGGCATAGGCGGTGTAGCAACCGGCGCAGCCACAGGCGTTTTCCTTGGCGTGCCTGGCGTGGGGGGCCGAGTCGGTGCCGAGGAAGAACTTCGGGCTGCCGCTGGTGGCGGCCTCCAGCAGTGCCTGCTGATGGGTGTTGCGCTTGAGGATCGGCAGGCAATAGAAGTGCGGCCGGATACCACCCACCAGCATGTGGTTGCGGTTGTACAGCAGGTGCTGGGCGGTGATGGTGGCGCCGACGTTGGCCGGTGCCTCCCTGACGAACTGCGCGGCATCGGCGGTGGTGATGTGCTCGAACACCACCTTGAGCGTCGGGAAACGCTCGACGACGCGGCACAGGTGCTCGTCGATAAAGGCCTTTTCGCGGTCGAAGACGTCGATTTCCGCGCGGGTCACCTCGCCGTGCACCAGCAGCGGCAAGCCGGTTTCCGCCAGGGCTTCCAGGGCACCGCTGATGTTGTCCAGGCTGGTGACGCCGGAATCGGAGTTGGTGGTCGCGCCCGCCGGGTACATCTTCGCCGCATACACGTAGCCGCTGGCCTTGGCGGCGCGAATGTCCTCTGCCGTGGTGCGGTCGGTGAGGTACAGCACCATCAGCGGCTGGAACTGGCTGCCAGCCGGCCGTGCGGCCAGAATGCGCTGGCGATAGTCACCTGCTTCGGCGGCGTTGCGCACCGGCGGCACCAGGTTGGGCATGATGATCGCGCGGGCGAAGGTGCGGGCCACATCACCAACGGTGTGCGGCAGTACGGCGCCGTCGCGCAGGTGAATGTGCCAGTCGTCGGGACGCAGCAGGGTGATGCGGTCGGTCATTGAGGCTTCCAGGCGGGGCGAAACATGCCCGGAATGCTACCGGAAAAGGGCGGCGGGGGCACGCCGCAGATGGGTAGGGTCTGTTGCCGTTTCACGCACGGCCGCGCCGGAGCCCGTTTTGTCACGAGGCAAGGCACGAGCCGCGAAGTTTAGCTGGCTAAATGAGCCGGCGAGAAACGCCGCATCGTGACAAAACGGGCCCGGCCCTACGGGTTGCGCGAGAAATCTCGCCATGCGTCGTTGGAGGACTTGGCAAGGGAACAACCATTGCCTGCGTCCTCCGCCTAGCCTGGCGAGATTTCTCGCGGCAACGCGGCTCGCGTTGAAACGGCAACAGACCCTAGGCTACGCACTCAAGTTTTTCCGCCGGCCACCGATACCAGAAGGGTAAGGTGCATTTACCCGGAGCTCGCTGTGCGTCTGCCTCTTTTGCTCATCATCGGCTTGGCCGTCAGTGCTGGCGCGAGCCTGCCTGCCGCGGCGATCAGCTTCCAGACCCGCCTGGAAAAGGTCGAATGGCAGGTGGCCGGCGACAAGTTCGAGTGCCGCCTCAGCCAGCCGATCACCGATTTCGGCGCTGGGGAGTTCGTGCGCCGCGCCGGCGAGCAGGCGACCTTCCGCCTGCAGGCGCGCGAGCGTTGGCTGGGCAGTGGCTCGGCCACCTTGCTGGCCGCCGCAGCGCCCTGGCAGCCGGGGCGTGGTGACATCAACCTCGGTGCCGTCAGTGTCGGCAGCGGCGAGGTGCCGTTCAACAGCAGCCAGGAGCAGGCCGGGCGCCTGCTTACCGGGCTGCTGGAAGGGCGTAGCCCGTTGGTCCGCCACCGCACCTCGCTGGGCAGCGAAAGTCTGGAAGTGCGGCTGCTGCCGGTGCGTTTTCGCAAGGCCTACGAGGATTACCTCAATTGCACCGCCAAGCTGCTGCCGGTCAATTTCGACCAGGTGCGCCAGTCCAATATCGGCTTTCCCGGCGGCGGCACCGAGCTCGATGCCATGGCCAAGGCCAGGCTGGAGATCATCCTCGACTTCATGAAGGCCGACCCCACGGTCAACCGCATCGAACTCGACGGCCACTCCGACAACAGCGGCAATCGCCTGACCAACCGCGACCTGTCGCGCCGCCGTGCCCTGGCGGTGATGGAGTATCTCAAGGCCCAGGGCGTGCCCGAGGAGCGCATCATCATGCGTTTTCACGGCGAGCGATACCCGCTGGTGCCCAACAACAGCGTGGCCAACCGTGACAAGAACCGTCGTGTGTCGGTGCGGCTCGACAAGGTGCCGGACGCCCCCGTGCAACCGACCGAGCAGGCCACCCCGGCGGCGCCACCGGTGCCGGCAACGCCCGCTGCCACTTCCTGAGTCTGTCGCCTTGACGCCATCGCCTGTCGCACCCCTGTAAATCGCGGCCCATGGCAAGTAGAATCACGGGCTTTCGAACAACCCCGTGGAGTGGATGGCATGGCGGACGTCAAAAAGGTAGTTCTGGCCTATTCCGGTGGCCTGGACACCTCGGTGATCCTCAAGTGGCTGCAAGATACCTATAACTGTGAAGTGGTGACCTTCACCGCCGATCTCGGTCAGGGCGAAGAGGTCGAGCCGGCCCGCGCCAAGGCCCAGGCCATGGGCGTCAAGGAAATCTACATCGACGACCTGCGCGAAGAATTCGTGCGCGATTTCGTGTTCCCGATGTTCCGCGCCAACACCGTCTACGAAGGCGAGTACCTGCTGGGTACCTCCATCGCCCGTCCGCTGATCGCCAAGCGCCTGATCGAGATCGCCAACGAGACCGGCGCCGACGCCATCTCCCACGGCGCCACCGGCAAGGGCAACGACCAGGTGCGTTTCGAACTCGGCGCCTACGCGCTCAAGCCAGGCGTGAAAGTCATCGCCCCTTGGCGCGAGTGGGACCTGCTGTCGCGCGAGAAGCTGATGGACTATGCCGAAAAGCATGCCATCCCGATCGAGCGCCACGGCAAGAAGAAGTCGCCGTACTCCATGGATGCCAACCTGCTGCACATCTCCTATGAAGGCGGCGTGCTGGAAGACACCTGGACCGAGCACGAAGAAGACATGTGGCGTTGGACCAAGTCGCCGGAAGCGGCGCCGGATACGCCGACCTACATCGAACTGACCTACCGCAACGGTGACATCGTCGCCATCGACGGCAAGGAGCTGAGCCCGGCCACCGTGCTGGCCGAGCTGAACCGCATCGGCGGCGAGAACGGCATCGGCCGTCTGGACATCGTCGAGAACCGTTTCGTCGGCATGAAGTCCCGCGGCTGCTACGAGACCCCGGGCGGCACCATCATGCTCAAGGCCCACCGCGCCATCGAGTCGATCACCCTCGACCGTGAAGTCGCGCACCTCAAAGACGAGCTGATGCCCAAGTACGCCAGCCTGATCTACAACGGCTTCTGGTGGAGCCCGGAGCGTCTGATGCTGCAGCAGATGATCGACGCCTCCCAGGCCAGCGTGAACGGCGTGGTACGCCTGAAACTGTACAAGGGCAACGTCATCGTCACCGGCCGCAAGTCCGACGACTCGCTGTTCGACGCCAACATCGCCACCTTCGAAGAAGACGGCGGCGCCTACAACCAGGCCGACGCGGCGGGCTTCATCAAGCTCAACGCCCTGCGCCTGCGTATCGCTGCCGGCAAGGATCGCAAGCTGCTGTAAGCGCTGGCATCCCGCTCAACGCGCCGCCCCGCATTCGCCGGGGCGGCGCTGGGCGATTCACGATTCTGTTTCCTTCACCCGCACCTCTTTTACCGCTCTGGCTCTACGGCCGGCAGGGGCGATGGGCTGTGGGCGTGATGATTTGAAGTGCGGAATGCACCCGCCAGGCGTGCTAGCGGGTGAGGGGAGAGCGTCAGGCTTTGCGGGTCAGCGGTTGCTGGTCGAACGCAACGCCGGCCAGGCCGTTCTTCATCAGGGCGCGGATATTGCCGTGGTCGCTGCCTTCGGGGGTGGCCAGCACGCTGCGGTAGTGTTCGCCGAAGCACAGCAGGGCTTCCTGGTCGCTCAGGCCTTCGAGAAGGGCCAGGCCCAGGGTCTTGCACGAGCCTTCGTTCTGGCCGGCGGCGTTGCTCACTTCGCCGTTGCGAAAGGCGCTGGGCTGGTAGTCGTAGTGCTCGGCGACGAAGGCCAGGGTTTCGGCGAAGGCGAAGTGCTCGGCGCCCAGGCGGGCACGGAAGTCGTTCAGATGGCTCATGCGGATCCTTTCGGGTTCTTGGCGGTGAAGGCGGCCTGTTGCTCGGCGCTGGCTTCGGTCTGGTACCTGGCTTTCCACTCGGCGTAGGGCATGCCGTAGACCTCTTCACGGGCCTGGTCCGGGGTGATGGCGATGTCCAGGTCGTCGGCCGCGGCCTTGTACCACTTGGACAGGCAGTTGCGGCAGAAACCGGCCAGGTTCATCAGCTCGATGTTCTGCACGTCCGGGCGTTCGCGCAGGTGCTGAACCAGGCGGCGATAGGCGGCAGCTTCCAGTTCGAGGCGTTGTTGGTCGTTCATGGCGATGCTCTCTCCGGGAGGGATGGCGGCGATGATAGAAGCCGGCAGGCTGCTCGGCAACCGGGCGGCCGTGGCTCAGCGATGCCCGGCGAGGGTGATCGATACCGACTCGGCGAAGCGCAGGGCGTGGGGTTTGTCGACCTCCACCTCGGCGTAGCGCACGGCCTCGTGGGTCATCACCAGGTCGAGAATCTCCTGGGTCAGGCGTTCCAGCAGGGCGAAACGGTTGCCTTCCACGTGGGCGATGATGGCCTTGGTGATGGTGCGATAGTTGAGGGCGTGTTCGATGTCGTTGTCACGCACCGCATCGACGGCAGGGTAGAGGATGGTCAGGTTGATCAACACGTCCTGCTTGTTGTTGATCTCCTCTTCCTTGATGCCGATGAAGGTGCGCAGGCGCAGGTCCTTGACGCGGATGCGCGCCATGCCGGGTTCGAGTCTGGGCATCTCTACTTGCTCCGTCCGATCAGTTGCAGGAATTCGTGACGGGTATTGTAGGACTCGCGGAAGGCACCGAGCATGACCGAGGTGCTCATCACCGAGTTCTGCTTCTCCACACCGCGCATCATCATGCACATGTGCTGGGCCTCGATGACCACGGCCACGCCGGCGGCCTGGGTGACCTCCTCGATGGCACTGGCGATCTGCCGGGTGAGGTTTTCCTGGATCTGCAGGCGGCGCGCGTACATGTCGACGATGCGCGCGATCTTCGACAGGCCGAGCACCTTGCCGGTGGGGATGTAGGCCACGTGCGCCTTGCCGATGAAGGGCAGCAGGTGGTGCTCGCACAGCGAGTAGAGTTCGACGTCCTTGACGATCACCATCTCGTCGCTGTCGGAGCTGAACAGCGCGCCGTTGACGACTTCCTCGAGGGTTTTCTCATAGCCGTTGCACAGGTACTGCATGGCCTTGGCGGCGCGCTTGGGGGTGTCGAGCAGGCCTTCGCGCTCGGGGTCTTCACCGAGGCCGAGGAGGATTTCACGGTAGTGGTTGGGCAGTAATGGGTTCATCGTCAGGGTCCTCGCGGCGCCTCATCTGAGGTGGCGGCCGCCGTTCACGGTCAGGGTGGTGCCAGTGATATAGGGGGTGTCCAGCAGGTAGCGCAGGCTCTGGTAGATCACCTGGGGGCCGGGTTCGAAGCCCAGGGCGGATTTGCTCAGGGCCTTGGCGCGGTATTCGGCGTCGTCGTCTTCGTTGAACATCAGCAGTGCCGGGGCGATGCCGTTGACCTTGATGGCTGGCGCCAAGCGCGCGGCGAACGACAGGGTCAGGCTGTCCAGGCCCGCCTTGCTGGCGCAGTAGGCCGGGCGGTTGGCGGAGCCCTTGCGCACCACGTCGTCGCTGATGTGGATGATGTCCGCCTGCGCGCTGCGCTGCAGCAGTTCGGCGCAGTGCAGGTTGATCAGGTAAGGCGCCAGCATGTGCACGGTGAACAGCTGCGCGAAGGCCGCCGCTTCCTCGCCAGGTGCTTCGGCGAACCAGGCCGAGGCGTTGTGCACGATCGCACGCAGGCTGTCGGTATGGCGCTTCAACTCCTCGATGAAGGCGAGGATGCTGGCTTCGTCGCGGAAATCGGCCTGCAGGGTCAGCGCCCCGCGCTCGCGCAAGCGCTGCAGGGCAGGCTTTTCGCGGCGAAAGGTCACGATCAGCGAGTGGCCATCGTCGAGCAGGCGCTCGGCGCAATGCAGGCCGACTCGCTGGCTGGCGCCGGTGATCAGGATCGGGGCGTTGCTGACGCTCATGGGTAGTCGACCGCAGGTAGGCGAAGAGGCGCCGCGATGAACGCCGGCTGGCCAGGTTGTACAACGTTATAGCAGCCGTACAACCTGTACAACCCTTCGAGCGCTACGGGCAAGCGAGGCGCCATCACCTTTTGCCGGCGACGGCGCCTAGGTCAACTGCTGGTCGAGGGGCTGGCTCGGCGCGGCAACGCGGCGCTGCGGGTTCCCTGCAGCCAGGGGGCGAGCAGGCGGGTGACCAGGGGAATGAACAGATAGGTCATCAACGGCGTCAGGGCCAGGGTGCTGAGTAACACCCGGGTGATCAGCGACACATCCACCAGCAGGTTGCCGAACAACAGGTTGAAACACAATGACACCGGGAAGAAGGCCAGCCAGATGGCGATGGTCTGTTTCCAGCGTGGCGGTTGCCGCTGGCCGCTGCCGAACCAGGCGTCGAGGCCCAGGGCACGGTGCTCGTGGGGTTGGGCGAACAGGCCTTTGCCACGCTCCAGCCAGGCACGTCGCGAGGCGGAGTGTTCCCAGGTGGCCATGGTGTGCTCGTCGGTAAAGCGGAAGATCATCTGGAATTCGTCGTCGCCAGGCGGTGGGGCGAGTACGCCGGAGCCCAGATAGCCGGGAAAGTCGGTGGCCAGCTGTTCGCCTTCGCGCAGCCAGGCGATGAAATCGTGATAGCGCTCGCTGGCGACGCGGCGCGCCACCATCAGGGTGACCGGTTCGGTAGACATCGTATATCTCCTGCTGAGCACATGGCCAGGGTAGGGCCAGGCGATAGGCGCGGTTCGGGGTGGTGAACCGCGTCGTGATTGCAGCAAGGATTATTCCTATTTCCGGCCAATTAGCTAGAGCAGTTCGCCGCCGGATCGAGAAAAGTGGCCAGGTGCCGCCATATACAAGGACGGCTGGCGACTTGCCGTTCGTCGGCAGGCATCGCCCGCACCGCTCGGCTTGCGGAAATTCCCCTCAACTTTGCACCGGCTGGAGCAGTCTGGATTCGTTATGGAGCACTGCAGCCGGGTTCTTATCGCCTGTACAGGGCTTGTACAAGTAAAGTCAATGGCGGCTCGAGCTGGAGTAGACTTGTGAAATCCTGACCTCTGCAACGGTTTTTTCTATGTCCGATCTGGTTGGTTCTGCACCTTTCAACGTCAATGCTTTCAAGGAGGAGGACCTGTTCCCGATCCGCGAGGTGGCGCGGTTGACAGGCGTGAACCCGGTGACGCTGCGCGCCTGGGAACGGCGTTACGGCCTCATCCAGCCGGTGCGCACCGACAGCGGCCATCGGCTCTATTCGCCCGCTGACGTGGAAACGGTGCGCAGCGTGCTGGCGTGGATCGAGCGTGGCGTGCCGGTCAGCAAGGTCGGTCGCATCCTCACGCGCAACGAGACCACCCAGGCCAGCTCGACGCCCACCTACGAATCGGCCACCTCGGGCGAATGGGCGCAATGGCAGACCCGGCTGCTCGCGGCGGTGCAGGCGTTCGATGAGGCCGAACTGGATCGCGTCTATGGCCAGGTGTTTTCCAGCTATCCGCTGTCGGTGACCTTCCAGGACATCATCATGCCGCTCTGGCAGCGGTTGCTGCTGCGTTACGGGCGCCCAGGCTATGGCAGCGAATGGCTGTTCTTCGACACCTACCTGCGTGGCCGGGTTTTGCAGCGGCTGCACAATCTGCGTGACCAGCCGGGGCATCGCCTGCTGCTGGTGGCTTTGCCAGGCCGCTGCCGCGAGCTGGAGCTGCTGGTGACCGGGCTGCTGCTCAACCCCACCGACGCCGCCGTGCACGTCCTTGGCATCGGCCAGGCGCTGGAGGAGTTGCCCCAGTTGTGCGCCAAGATGCAGCCGGTGGCAGTGGCGGTGTTTTCCAATCAGCCCCCGGCAGCCGATACCCAGCAGTTGCTGGAGCGCCTGTCGCTGAGCCTGGCGTGTCCAGTCGCGCTGGTAGGCGAGGGGGCGGATCTGTTGGAAGAGAGTTTCCGGGGTTCGCCGATCGCCTGTCTCGGCAGCGATGGCCGTCTGATACGTCGTCGCCTGCGGCAGTTCCTGGCCGGGCGCCTGGATACCTGAAGCGGGTTACAGGCTGAGCGCGTGGGGGTACAGCTTGCGGTGCTGCTGGTAGAGATGCGCCTGGAGGCGTTCGCTGCTGTCCTCGTCAAGCGTCAGTTCGTAGGCGAGCAGGCCATCGTCGGTAATGCGCACCAGGCTGCCCTGCAGGATCACCGGTTCGACATCCTCGATATCCAGACCGAGACTGAAGCGCTCGGGCGGTGAAGCCTTGGCCGTCTGTGCCACCAGCAGGCCGCTCAGCGACAACTCGTGAACCACCAGGCTGCTGGGCTGACCGTCACGGCGCAGCAACGGCTGCGGCGGGTCGAGCTGCAGGCGCCAGGCGCGGTGGAAGGAGCCTTCCTCGAAGATCTGCGGGATACCCAGTTCCAGGTGCGGGGTGTTCTGGGCATCGGTGATCAGGTGCGGCTTGAACGTCAGGCGCTGGTTGTCGATATGCGCCTCGATGGTCAGCTGCTCCTTGGCGGCGCAGCTGGCGAGCAGCTCGGCCGTCTGGCGCGCGGCATCGACCTGCAGAGCCGGGGCCGGTTCGGCTGGGGCGGGAGCGTTTTCCGTAAGCTGCTGGATGAATTCCATTTCGAGGGGGGTTAACAGCGACGAGTCCTGCATTACGACTTCTGCGCAAGTTGGTGGGACTCCCTTGTGACAACTCGTCGGATGTTTCGTTACCGTTACCGCGATTTTTTCAGTTCGGCCAGTTCGGCCCGCAAGGTTGTCAGCTCGGCTTCCAGGGCCTGTATGCGCTGCTGGGCTTCGACGTGCTCGCTGACGTTCTTCTGGATGCCGATGAAATAGGTCAACTGGTCGGCTTCGTTGAACAGCGGGGTGATCGACAGCTCGTTCCAGAAGGTGCTGCCGTCCTTGCGGTAGTTGCGAATCACCTCGCGACAGGGCTGCCGGCTATGGATGGCCTTGCGGATCAGCGCGGCGGCGGGCTGATCACGGTCATCGCCCTGCAGGAATCGGCAGTCCTGGTAGAGAATTTCCTCGCTGCTGTAACCGGTAAGTCTTTCGAACGCCGGATTGGCATAGATGAGGATATGGTCCTCGCCTTCCTGTTCGGCGACGACGATGCCGTCGTTCGAGGCCTCGACCACCCGTTGCAGCAAGTTGGCATTGATCATCACAAGGGCCCCCGTCGATTTTCCACAGTCTACCAGAGGCGCACAGATTGCCGCCTGGCTGTGCACGGCAGCGGGCGAGGCGATGCGGCATAATGGGGCAGTTCTAGTCGATGGAGTTTCCATGAAAATCGCGATTCTCTCCGGTTCGGTCTACGGCACCGCTGAAGAAGTGGCCCGCCATGCCGAGTCGCTGCTCAAACAGGCCGGTATCGAAGCCTGGCACAACCCCCGCGCCACCCTCGAGGAGGTAAAGGCATTCGCGCCCGAAGCGTTTCTGGTGGTGACCTCGACCACCGGCATGGGCGAGCTGCCGGATAACCTGCAACCGCTGTATCACGATATCCGCGACCAGTTGCCGGCCTGGAGCGGGTTGCCAGGCGGGGTGATCGCCCTGGGTGATTCCAGCTACGGCGATACCTATTGCGCGGGCGGCGAACAGGCACGTGAGTTGTACGGCGAACTGGGCATCCGCGAAGTGCTGCCGATGCTGCGGATCGACGCCAGCGAAAGCGTCACGCCCGAGCAGGATGCCGAGCCCTGGATCGGCGAATTTGTCGGGATGTTGCAGAAAAGCGACCGTTTATCCTGATTTACGAACGTTGTCGAACGCAGGCCAGTCGGGTGTAGGGAGCGTTCGCTGTCATTGATGAAAGCGGATGAGCTTGCACACCAACTGGATGAAAGGTGACGACAATGAACAAGATGAAGATTCCTGCCCTCGTACTCAGCGGCCTGCTGGCCGGTGCCGTTCTGCCTGCCGTTGCGGATTCCAGCGCGCCGGCTCCGGGCACCACCACGCCGCAGCAGTCGACCACTCCGGGGGCTCCGCCTACCGATAACGGCATGATGACCCCGGGCACCCCGGCACCTGGTACCGATGGCACCACCACCACGCCGGGCACCGGTACCGGTACGGGCAATGGCACCGGTGCTGGCTCCGATCCGATGCCAGGCGGCACGGGCACCAACGGTGGTGGCACCGGCGGTTCGGGCAGCGGTACCGGCACGGGTACCGGTACCGGCGGCGGCACCGGTGGCGGCACTGGCGGTAGCGGTGGCGCAGGTGGCGCTGGCGGCGGCGCCGGTGGTTCCGGCCAGTAAGCCTCCCCAGGGGTGTGGGTGTTTCTGCCTCCATGGTCGGAGCACCCGTCCGCCTAGGGTCATCGGGCCCTAGCGGTTTGCCTTGATCCCGTATTTGCGCAGCCGCGTGGCAATGGCGCTGTGTGAAGTTTGCAGACGCGCTGCCAATTGCCTCGTCGAGGGATGGCTGGCGTAGTAGGTTTCCAACAATTCCTTTTCGAAGGCCGACACAGCCGCTTCCAGGCTGGTCACTTCACCCCCAGCCTGCTGCTGGGCTACCGCCGTCCCGGCGATGTCCAGATCACCGACCTGCACCAGATTGCTTTCGCAGATGGCCGCTGCCCGGAAAATCACGTTCTGCAACTGGCGCACGTTGCCCGGCCAGCGGTTGCCGAGCAGGGCCGGGTAGGTGTCAGGCGTGAGGCGACACTGGGTACGCTGGATCTGCGCGCAGGCCTGCTGCATGAAATGGCGGGCCAGCAGCACGATGTCCTGGCCGCGCTCGCGCAGCGGCGGCACCTGCAGGTTCAGCACGTTGAGACGGTAGAACAGATCCTCGCGAAACTCCCCCTCGGTGACCATGCGCTCCAGATCGCGGTGGGTGGCGCTGATGATGCGCACGTTGACGCGCTCCTCCCGGTCGCCGCCGACCCGGCGAAAGGTGCCATCACTGAGAAAACGCAGCAGCTTGGCCTGCAGGTAGGGGGACATCTCGCCGATCTCGTCGAGAAACACCGTGCCGTGATTGGCCAGTTCCAGCAGCCCGGGCTTGCCACCGCGCTGGGCACCGGTGAAGGCACCGGGGGCATAGCCGAACAGCTCGCTTTCGGCCAGGCTCTCCGGCAGCGCCGCGCAGTTGAGCGCCAGGAAGGGCGCGGCATGGCGCGGGCTCAGGGCGTGGCAGGCGCGCGCCACCAGCTCCTTGCCGGTTCCGGTTTCGCCATGGATCAGCAGCGGGGCGTCCAGCGTCGCCACCCGCTGTGCCCGCGCTTTCAGGGTGCGGATCGGCGTCGAGTCGCCCAGTAGCGAGTCGAAGCCCTCGGCATGGTCATGGTGCAGCGCTGCCAGGCGCGCGCCGATGCGGCTGGGCTCGTAGAGGGTGAGCAGGGCGCCGGCCAGTTGGCCGGTTTCGGCGGTTTCGCTGATCGGCGCGGCGTCGAGCAGCAGCGCCTGGCCGTTGAGCGTCACCTCGCGCAGTGGCAGACGAAAATGCTGATCGAGCAGGGCCTGCTGCAAATCGGCATCGGCGAACAACTCGCCCAGCGCTTCGCCCTCCGGCTCACGGCCACACAGGGCGATCAGCGCCGGGTTGGCCAGCAGCACCCGGCCGCCGCCATCGACGGCCAGTACCGGATCGCTCATGGCCGCCAGCAACGCATCGAGCTGCAGGCGCCGGCGTTGCCCGGGCAGGATATCGACCACCTTCACCGCCTGTACACCACGTACCTTGAACAGCGCATCGCGCAACTCTTCGAGCACCGCGGCGCTGAGGGTCGGCGCGTCGATATAGACGTTCGGCGGCACCATCTCCACGGCGTCGAGGTTGAGGTTGCGACCGCCCAGCAGGGCGAGCACTTCCTGGGTGATTCCAACGCGGTCGATAAAGGTGACATGAATACGCATGACGGGCCGGGCGAGGGGATAACGGTGGCGCAGTATGCCCGGTCTGCGCCGCCCCTGTTAACCGCTGCGGATCGTTAACTTGAGCGTAACTATCTGTCGTCGGGCTTGATTGATGGGCTTCGCGGCGACTCCTAAGGTGCCCTCACGACAGCGGAACTCGTGGAGTCTTCAATGACAACAACCCTTTCCCCACCGCCGCAATGGTCGCGGCGCCGTGCCGAAAAGGCCCGGCGGCTCGATCAGGCGCGCCACCTCGCCGAGGGTGTGGTGCTGCCGGGCGACAGGATCGTCGCCGCCCTCGAAGCGCTGATCGCCCCCGGCGACCGCGTGGTGCTCGAAGGCAACAACCAGAAGCAGGCGGACTTCCTTTCCCGCTCCCTGGCCCAGGCCGATCCCGGGCGCCTGCACGACCTGCACATGATCATGCCCAGCGTCAGCCGCGCCGAGCACCTGGACCTGTTCGAGCGCGGCATCGCCCGCAAGCTCGACTTCTCCTTCGCCGGGCCGCAGAGCCTGCGCATCGGCCAGTTGCTGGAAGACGGCCTGCTGGAAGTCGGTGCCATCCACACCTATATCGAGCTGTACTCGCGCCTGCTGGTGGACCTGATCCCCAACGTCGCCCTGGTCGCCGGCTTCCAGGCCGACCGCCACGGCAACATCTATACCGGGCCGAGTACCGAGGACACCCCGGCGCTGGTCGAGCCCACCGCGTTCAGTGACGGCATCGTGATCTTTCAGGTCAACGAGATCGTCGACGAGCTGCCGCGGGTGGACATTCCCGCTTCCTGGGTGGACTTCGTGGTGGTGGCCGACAAGCCCTTCTATATCGAGCCGCTGTTCACCCGCGACCCGCGCCATATCAAGCCGGTACACGTACTGATGGCGATGATGGCGATCCGCGGCATCTACGAAAAACACAAGGTGCAGTCGCTCAACCATGGCATCGGCTTCAATACCGCCGCCATCGAGCTGATCCTGCCCACCTACGGTGAGTCCCTGGGCCTGAAGGGCAAGATCTGCCGCAACTGGACGCTCAACCCGCACCCGACGTTGATCCCGGCCATCGAGACCGGCTGGGTGCAGAGCGTGCACTGCTTCGGCACCGAACTGGGTATGGAGGGCTATATCGCCCAGCGCCCGGACGTGTTCTTCACCGGCCGCGACGGCTCCATGCGCTCCAACCGCATGATGTGCCAACTGGCCGGGCAATACGCGGTCGACCTGTTTATCGGCGCCACCCTGCAGGTGGATGGTGATGGCCATTCCTCCACCGTGACCCGCGGCCGCCTGGCCGGCTTCGGCGGCGCGCCGAACATGGGCCACGACCCGCGCGGTCGGCGCCACAGCACGCCGGCCTGGCTGGACATGGCGACGCCGGGCGGCGAAGGCCCGGTGACCCTGCTCGAACGTGGCAAGAAGCTGGTGGTGCAGATGGTCGAGACCTTCCAGGAGGGCGGCAAACCCACCTTCGTCGAGCGCCTGGATGCGGTGGACGTGGCGAAGAAGGCCGGCATGCCCCTGGCGCCGATCATGATCTACGGCGATGACGTCACTCATTTGCTGACCGAGGAAGGCATCGCCTACCTGTACAAGGCGCGCTCGCTGGAAGAACGCCAGGCGATGATCGCCGCGGTCGCCGGCGTCACCGCCATCGGCCTGCGCCATGACCCGAAAGACACCGCACGCATGCGTCGTGAAGGGTTGATCGCCCTGCCCGAAGACCTCGGCATCCGCCGCACTGATGCCAGCCGCGAACTGCTCGCGGCCAAGAGCATCGCCGAACTGGTCGAGTGGTCGGGCGGCCTCTATAACCCGCCCGCCAAATTCAGGAGCTGGTGATGAATGCATTCACTGCAATTCAGCCCCAGCTCTCCCTGGGGGATTGGCTGGCCGACCTGGCCGTCGACGCACTGATCGACGAGGCCGACCTGTCGCCCAAGCCGGGGCTGGTCGACCAGCGTGGCAGCGGCGCGCACACCGACCTGCACCTGGGGCTGATGCACGCTTCGGCGCTGGCCCTGTGGCCCAGTTTCAAGGCCATGGCCGAGGCCGCCCGGCAACGTGGCGCGATCGACCTGCACCTGCGTGAAACGGTGGGCCGCATCGGTCGTGAAGGCGAAGTGGAGATGCTGCGCGTCACCGGCGGGGTCAACACCCATCGCGGCGCGATCTGGGCGCTGGGTCTGCTCAGCGCCGTGGTTGCACTGAATGTCCGCGAGCTGACACCGGCCCAGGTTGCCCAGCGTGCCGCGCGCCTAGCGCTGCTCGAAGATCGCGCCGCGCCCGTCGCCGGCGACAGCCATGGCGCCCAGGTCTGCCGCCTGTACGGCGTGCATGGGGCCCGTGAGGAAGCGCAGCTGGGCTTTCCCTCGGTGATCCAGCAGGCGCTGCCGCAACTGGCGCGCAGCCGCGCCGCCGGGGCAGGGGAGCAGAACGCTCGCCTCGATGCGCTGCTGGCGATCATGACCCAGCTGGCCGACACCTGCGTGCTCTACCGCGCCGGCATGGCTGGGCTGACCCGCATGCAGAGCGGCGCCCGCGCGGTGCTCGCTGCCGGCGGCTGCGCCAGCCTCGATGGGCGCCGCTGCCTGCGCGAGCTGGAGCGCGACATGCTGCACCTGCGTGCCTCGCCTGGCGGCGCTGCCGATCTGCTTGCCGCCACCCTGTTCCTCGACCGCCTGCAGCATGGCCTGCCGGCGCCGCTTGGGAGTCTGTGAAATGGAAACCCTGTCTTTTCGATTTCCCGCCGGGCAACCGGCCAAGGGCCGTGCGCTGGTCGGTTGCGTCGGCTCCGGCGACCTGGAAGTGATGCTCGAACCCGGCCGGGCCGGCACCCTGGCCATTGACGTGGTCACCTCGGTCAACGGCAGTGCGCCACGCTGGCAGCTGCTGTTCGAGCGCATGTTCGGCGAGCAGCAATTGCCGGCGCTGAACATCGCCATCCATGATTTCGGCGCCACCCCCGGCGTGGTGCGCCTGCGCCTGGAGCAGGGCCTGGAGGAACTCAACCATGGCTGAGCAGAACATCCAGCGCCTGCTGGCGCAGCGCAGCTTCACCGAACTCGGTGCCCGCGAGCGGGCTCGCGCACTGCTCGATGCCGGCAGTTTCCGCGAACTGCTCGACCCCTTCGCCCGGCTGATGTCGCCCTGGCTGCCCAAGCAGGGCATCGTGCCCCAGTCCGATGACGGCGTGGTGGTGGCCAAGGGGCTGATCGATGGTGAGCCGGCGGTGGTGATCGCCATCGAAGGCGCCTTCCAGGGTGGCAGCCTCGGTGAAGTGGGTGGCGCGAAGATCGCGGGTGCCCTGGAGCTGGCCGCCGAAGACAACCGTAACGGCACGCCGACCCGCGCCGTGCTGCTGCTGGAAACCGGCGGCGTGCGCCTGCAGGAAGCCAACCTGGGCCTGGCGGCCATCGCCGAGATCCAGGCCGCCATCGTCGAGCTGCGCCAGTACCAGCCGGTGATCGGCCTGGTCGCCGGCCCGGTGGGCTGCTTCGGCGGCATGTCCATCGCCGCCGGGCTGTGCAGCTACCTGCTGGTCACCCGTGAGGCGCGCCTGGGCCTCAATGGCCCCCAGGTGATTGAGCAGGAGGCCGGCATCGAGGAGTACGACTCGCGCGACCGCCCGTTCATCTGGAGCCTGACCGGTGGTGAGCAGCGCCACGCCAGCGGCCTGGTCGACGGCTATGTGGCCGATGATGTCGAGGCCATTCGCCGCGAGCTGCATGGGCTGTTCGCCAAGGGCAAACCGGCCCAGGAACGCAGCCGTCGCCACGCCTGGTTCCTCGAGCGCCTGCGGGCCGTCGACACCGCCGTTCAGGCCGATGCCGCTGCCGTGCGCAGCGCCTACCAGGGAGCATGAAGATGACCACTGCACAGCAACAACGCGGCCTGCACTGGTTCAACGCCTTGGCCGGCAACGCGCAGCCGATTCCCGGGCTGCCCGCTTCTTTACGGGTGGCCGACAGCGAGCTGGCCGGTCAGCCGGTGCGTTATCTGGCGGTGATCGCCGATGCTGGCAACCCCTTCCCCCGCGCCCGTAACGGCGAGGTCGGCCTGCTCGAAGGCTGGGGCCTCGCCAAGGCGGTCGATGAGGCCATCGAGGCGGATCGCGACAAGCCGCACAAGCGCGCGCTGGTCGCCATCGTCGACGTGCCGAGCCAGGCCTACGGGCGCCGCGAGGAAGCCTATGGCATTCACCAGGCCCTGGCCGGCGCTGTGGACGCCTATGCCCGTGCCCGCCTGGCCGGCCATGGGGTGATCGGCCTGCTGGTTGGCAAGGCCATGTCCGGCGCCTTTCTCGCCCACGGCTACCAGGCCAACCGGCTGATCGCCCTGCGCGATGCCGGGGTGATGGTGCATGCCATGGGCAAGGCCGCCGCCGCGCGCATCACCCTGCGCAGCGTCGACGAGCTGGAGGCGCTGGCCGCCAGCGTGCCGCCGATGGCCTATGACCTGGATAACTACGCCTCGCTCGGCCTGCTGGCGGAGGTGCTGGATGTCGAACAGGCCGCGCAGCCAACGGCCGCCGATCTGGCCCGTGTGCAGGGCGCCCTCGGCCGTGCCCTGGCCGATCTGGCCGGCAGCCCGCGGGACCTGCGCAACCGCTTGGGCGCCGCCAATCGCGCGGCCTCCGCCCAGGTGCGTGAACTGCTGCGCGCGCAGTGGTAGGAGCCGAGCATGCAGCCTCCCCATCCACATGACCTGCTCTGGGGCCTGCGCCCCGAACAGCTGCCAGAGGAGGCGCCAGCCTGGGCGCGCGCCGCTCTGGGCGAACAGGTGCCGGTGGTGGTGCGGCGAGCCCCGGCCGAGCCAGGCTGGGTGGCAGTGGGGGTACGCGGCAGCGCCCGTGAACACCGCTATGGCACCTGGATGCGCCTGGGCGAGATCAGCCGCCTGGTCAGCCCGCAGGCGCTGGCCAGGGCAGGGCGCTGGCGCAACCATAGCCAGCCGCACTGGCCGGCGCTGCGCGCCCTGAGCGGGCTGGCGCCCCGCCTCGATGCCCTGGGCCTGGATTGGGGCATCACCGGCAGCCTGGGTTTCGAACTGGCCAGCGGCATCGCCGCCGCGCACCCGGACAGCGATCTCGATCTGTCGCTGCGTGCGCCCCGGCACCTGCCGCGTGACTGGGCGCGGTCCCTGTGCCGTTCGCTGGACGGGGCCCCGGGACGTATCGACCTGCAACTGGAAACGCCCCACGGCGCCGTGGCCCTGCGCGAATGGGCCGGCACGGCGCCACGTGTGCTGTTGAAAACCCAGGATGGCCCATTGCTGGTCAGCGACCCGTGGCAGCTGCAGCAGGTGGCGGTATGAGCACCCTGTGGGCCTTCCCCGGCCAGGGTGCTCAGCAGCCCGGCATGCTGCATGAGCTGCCGGCTGACCCCGTCGTTCAGGCATGCCTGGCGGAAGCCGAAGGTCTGCTCGGCGAGCCGCTCGCCGGCCTGGATTCTGCCGAGGCGCTGCAAGGCACCCGCGCCGTGCAACTGTGCCTGCTGATTGCCGGGGTGGCCGGTGCCCGTCTGTTGAAAGCCCGTGGCCTGGCGCCCGATTACGTTGCGGGGCTCTCCATCGGCGCCTATGCCGCGGCGGTCGTCGCCGATGCGCTGAGTTTCACCGATGCACTGCGCCTGGTCGCCCTGCGCGGCCAGCTGATGCAGCAGGCCTATCCCCAGGGCTATGGCATGACGGCGATCCTCGGTCTCGACCTGAATACCCTCGAGCGCTTGCTGGCTGAGGTGAATGGCCCGCAGTCGCCCGTGTTCCTGGCCAATATCAATGCCGAAAACCAGTTGGTGATCGCCGGTAGCCACGCGGCGATGCAGACGCTCGGCGAACGTGCCCGGGCCGCTGGTGCGGGAGCGGTGAGGCCGCTGGCGGTCAGTGTGCCTTCCCATTGCATGCTGCTTGCCGAGCCGGCGGCCAGGCTCGGCGAAGCGTTTGCCGAGGTAACCCTGCGGCGTCCCGCGGTGCGTTATCTGAGTGGCAGTACCGCGCGGCTGTTGAGCGAGCCCGAGGCCCTGCGGGACGACCTGGCCAACAACATGTGCCGGGTCGTGAACTGGTCCGGCGTTCTACACGCCGCTTTTGAACGGGGCGTGCGGCTGCACCTCGAACTGCCGCCCGGCAGCGTGCTCAGTGGCCTGGCGCGGCGTGTGTTCGAGCCGGGCAGGGTCGTCGCCGTTCAGGGTGCGCGCCTGGATACGTTGGAGGCGCTACTGCGTCAGGAGGTGAACCAGAGCCGATAACGACGTCCGATTGCCGAAGCACAAGAACAATAACTTCGATGCGTCAACGAGGATAAAAACAATGATCACCTACCGACGGACTCCACTCGCCATCCTTACCCTGGACTGCTTCAGCCGGCCGCCGGCCGGTGTGCAACGGGCGGCAATTGCCTGGGTGCGCCCATGAGCGGGCGCGCAGCATCGCAAGGCCAGGCAGTACCCATGGATGGCGCCTCGCCATCGGATGAAACCAACCAGCTGTTGGGGGAGGGTGTATGAGTCCGGAAATCGCAACGATCATCGGTCTGGTGATCATGTTCATCGTGGCCACGGCGCTGCCCATCAACATGGGCGCCGTCGGCTTTGCCCTGGCCTTTATCGTCGGCGGCATCTGGGTCGGCATGGGGGGGAAGGAGGTTCTTGCGGGGTTCCCCGCCGATCTGTTCCTGACCCTGGTCGGCATCACCTATCTGTTCGCCATCGCCCAGAAGAACGGCACCATCGACCTGCTGGTGCATTGGGCGGTGAAGGGTGTGCGCGGTCATATCGTGGCCATTCCGTGGGTGATGTTCGTCGTCACCGCCGTGCTCACCGCGTTTGGCGCACTGGGCCCGGCGGCGGTGGCGATCATCGGCCCGGTGGCGCTGCGTTTTGCCAAGCAGTACCAGATCAACCCGCTGATGATGGGCCTGCTGGTGATCCACGGCGCCCAGGCGGGCGGCTTCTCGCCGATCAGCGTGTACGGCGGCATCACCAACCAGGTGGTGCAGAAGGCCGGGCTGGACGTCACGGAAATGGCCGTGTTCCTCACCAGCCTGGGCTTCAACCTGCTGATGGCCTTTATCTGCTTCTTCGCCTTCGGTGGCATCGCCCTGCTGCGCCGTGGTCGTGCGGTGGTCGATGAGCCATTGATCGCCGGCGTGCAGGCGTCGTCCCGGCAGTTCGCCATCGAGGGCCATGGCGCGGTGGTCAGTGCCGGCGGCGGCACGTTGTCCAACAATCCGCAGGCGCTGGATGAGGTGCGCATCAACCGCGATCACCTGATCACCCTGGCCGGCTTGCTGGGCCTGGGCATCGCCGCGCTGGTGTACGACCTCAACGTCGGTCTGGTGGCGATCACCGTCGCCGTCGCCATCGCAGTGATCTCGCCGTCCGCGCAGAAGGGCGCGGTGGACGGCATCAGCTGGTCCACGGTGCTGCTGATCAGCGGCGTGGTGACCTATGTGGCCGTGCTACAGAAGGCCGGTGCGGTCGACTTCGTCGGCCACGGCGTCAGTGCCATCGGTATTCCGCTGCTGGGGGCGCTGCTGGTCTGCTATGTCGGCGGCATCGTTTCCGCCTTCGCGTCGTCGGCGGCGGTGCTGGGCGCCACCATCCCCCTGGCAGTGCCGTTCCTGATGCAGGGCCAGCTCGGTGCGGCAGGCGTGATCTGCGCGCTGGCGGTGTCTTCCACTGTGGTGGACGTCAGCCCGTTCTCCACCAACGGCGCCTTGGTGGTGGCCTCGGCGGCGAAGGAAGAGCGCGAAGCCCTGTTCCGCCGCTTCCTGGTCTACAGCGGCCTGGTGGTGGCCTTCGGTCCGCTGCTGGCCTGGCTGCTGTTCGTGGTGCCGGGCTGGATGTAAGCCCGGCGCGGGTGGCGAACGTGGCTCGTCACCTGCCGAGTGCCCGGCCTCAGGCCGTCTGCCCCAGGCTGTACATGCGGCATTCGGCCAGCAGCGCGAGCAGGTTGGGGTCGCGCTCCTTGGCTTTCAGGAACACCACGCCGATATGCTGCTGCAGGTGATACTTGGCCTGCAGCGCGATCAGTTTCACGCGGTTCTCGTACACCGCCGCGATGCGCCCGGGCAGCAGGGCGTAGCCCACGCCGGAACTGACCATGCTGAGCAGGGTGAAGATGTCGTTCACCTGCATCGCCACGTTGGGCTCGAAGCCTGCCTGCTCGAATACCCGCACGCCGTCCTGGTGGGTGGCGAAACCCTGGGTCAGGGTGATGAAGGTGGATTCGCGCAGGTCGGCCAGATCCACCTCGGCCTGCTCGGCAAAGGGCGAATCCACCGGCACGGCGAGAAAGATGTCATCGGAGAACAGCGGCAGCTGCTCGCAGTCGGGGTGCGGTTCGGCATCGTTGAGGGCGACCAGAATGGCGTCCAGCTCCATGTTCCTGAGCTTGTACATCAGGTCGACGTTGGAGCCCAGGATCAGGTCGATATTGAGTTCGCTGCGCCGCAGCTTCAGGCCCATGATCAGTTGCGGCACGGTCTTGACCGTCAGCGAGTAGAGCGAGCCGAGCTTGAAGCGCTCGGCACCGAAACCCGCGGCCTCACGGGCCAGGCGCACCATGTCCTGGGCGTCCTGGATCAGCTTCTGGGCTTTCTCTTCCAGCACGTAGGCGCTTTCCAGCGGGATCAGGTTGCGGCCCTGGTGCTTGAACAGCGGGCAACGCAGGGCGTTTTCCAGGGAGTGGATGGCGCGATGCACGCTGACGTTACTGGTGTTGAGTTCACTGGCCGCGCGGGCCAGGTTGCCGCTGCGCATGAAGGCCAGAAAGATTTCCAGCTTCTTGAGCGTCAGTTCCTCATCGATCTGCATGGGCCAGATCCAATCCTTGGTGAGACGGAAGTGGCCCGATTGTGCCGCAGATGATCGGCGCCGTGGCGAATCAGCCGCAGGCGATGCGCTCGATGACTTCGGCTTCGGTGATGTCGATGTTCAGGCGCTGGGAGTCGTAGTCCAGGGTCACCATGTCGCCGGGCGACAGCACGCGGGCGGTGCGCGCGCCGGATTGTTCACGGGCCTGTTCGACGATTTCGGCGGTGGCCACCTGGCCGAGCAGGTTCTGCGCGGCTTCGGCACTGCATTTGCCGTTGCTGTTGGCGGGTTTCGACGCCTGGGTGGGTGCTGTGTCGGTCGAACTGCAGCCGGCGAGCAGGGCGAGCAGAGCGGCGCCGCCAATCAGGTGTTTGAAAGCCATTGCATGATCCTTGTGTGTGAAGGGTTCGCGGTGAAGTGCATGAGTGTGCCGTGTATCGGACTCGGTTGTCGTGCCCGTGTTCCGAATTTGGCCAATGGCGGCGTGAGCCTGCGTGCGCATGGTCGGCGTTTGTAGCGCGCGCAGGCGGCAGCCGCTCGCGCATCGCCATGATCGCAGTCGTCAGGCGGCTCAGCGGGCCGGGCAACATTTCTTTACAATGGCCCGCTGTTTTCAGGATCGAGGCCTATCCGTGCAAGCGGTCATTTCCATTCAGCAGTTGAACAAGACCTACGCGTCCGGCCACCCGGCGCTCAAATCCATCGACCTGGACATCCGCCAGGGCGAGATCTTCGCGTTGCTCGGCCCCAATGGGGCGGGCAAGACCACGCTGATCAGCATCATCTGCGGCATCGTCAATCCGGGCAGCGGCTCGGTGACGGTGGCCGGCCACGACATCCTGCGCGACTACCGCGCGGCCCGCTCGAAGATCGGCCTGGTACCCCAGGAACTGTTCAACGAGGGCTTCGAGAGCGTGTGGGCGGCGGTGCGTTTCAGCCGCGGGCTGTTCGGCAAGGCGCCGGACGATGCCTACCTGGAGCAGCTGCTGCGCGACCTGTCGTTGTGGGAAAAGAAGGATGCGCGGATCTTCGAACTGTCCGGTGGCATGAAGCGCCGGGTGATGATCGCCAAGGCGCTGTCGCACCAGCCCGAGATCCTGTTTCTCGACGAGCCGACCGCCGGCGTCGACGTCGAGCTGCGCCGCAACATGTGGGACATGGTGCGCAAGCTGCGCGAGCGTGGGGTGACCATCATCCTCACCACCCACTACATCGAGGAGGCCGAGGAGATGGCCGACCGCATCGGGGTGATCCGCAAGGGCGAGATCATTCTGGTGCAGGACAAGGACACCCTCATGCGCCAGCTCGGCCAGAAGCAGCTGACCCTGCACCTGCAGCAACCGCTGGGCGAACTGCCGCCTGCGTTGCAACGCGATGACCTGCAGTTGCGCGACGACGGCTATGAGCTGGTCTACAGCTTCGATGGTCAGCAGGAGGACACCGGCATCGCCGAGCTGCTGCAGGCCCTGGCCCAGCACGGCATCGCCTTCAAGGATCTGCAGTCGAGCGAGAGCTCGCTGGAAGATATTTTCGTCAGTCTGGTGAAGGAGCAGGCATGAATTTCTACGCGATCCGCGCCATCTACCTGTTCGAGCTGGCGCGCACCTGGCGCACCCTGCTGCAGAGCATCGCCACCCCGGTGATCACCACCTCGCTGTACTTCGTGGTGTTCGGCTCGGCCATCGGCTCGAGCATGACCCAGGTGCATGGCGTCAGTTACGGCGCCTTCATCATTCCCGGGCTGATCATGCTGGCGCTGCTCACCGAGAGCATTTCCAACGCCTCGTTCGGCATCTACATGCCCAAGTACTCGGGCACCATCTACGAGGTGCTGTCGGCGCCGATTTCCTACCTGGAAATTCTTCTCGGCTATGTCGGCGCGGCGGCCACCAAGTCCATCGTGCTCGGTTTGATCATCCTCGCCACGGCGCGGCTGTTCGTCGACTTCGAGATTCTCCACCCCTTCTGGATGCTGGCCTTTCTGGTGCTCACGGCGCTGACCTTCAGCCTGTTCGGCTTCATCATCGGGGTGTGGGCCGATGGCTGGGAGAAGCTGCAGATCGTGCCGGCGCTGATCGTCACGCCGCTGACCTTTCTCGGCGGCAGCTTCTACTCGATCAGCATGCTGCCACCGGTGTGGCAGACGGTGACCCTGTTCAACCCCGTGGTGTACCTGATCAGCGCGTTTCGCTGGAGCTTCTACGGCGTGTCGGACGTCAACGTGATGGTCAGCCTGGGCATGATCCTGGGCTTTCTGCTCGCCTGTATTCTCACCGTCGGGTGGATCTTTAAAACCGGCTACCGCCTCAAGAGCTGATGCCATGGCCCTGTGCTCGATCAGGCAGCGCAGGGTTGGGCAGCGCCCTGCTTTCATGCCATTATCCGGCGCAGAAGAATGCCGAGAATGCCCATGCTGGACGAGTTACTCCAACGCGTTCGTGGTTACAGCCCACGTTTCATGGAAACCCAGGAGGGCTTTCCCGAAGCCGCGGTGCTGGTGCCCATCACCCGCAGCGACGAGCCCGAGGTGGTGCTCACGCTGCGCGCCAGCGGCCTGTCCACCCATGGCGGCGAAGTCGCCTTTCCCGGCGGCCGCCGCGACCCGGAAGACCGCGATCTGGTCGAAACCGCGCTGCGTGAGGCCGACGAGGAAATCGGCCTGCCGCCGGGGCTGGTGGAGATCGTCGGGCCGCTCAGTACCCTGGTTTCCCGGCATGGCATTCAGGTCACGCCCTACGTCGGGGTGGTGCCGGACTTCGTCGACTACCAGGCCAACGACGGCGAGATCGCCGCGGTGTTCTCGGTGCCGCTGGCGTTCTTTCGCAACGACCCCCGCGAGGTCACCCATCGTATCGATTACCTCGGGCACAGCTGGTACGTGCCGAGCTATCGCTATGGCGAGTACAAGATCTGGGGGCTGACGGCGATCATGCTGGTGGAGCTGGTCAATCTGGTCTTTGATGCCGACATCGACATGCGCCGCCCGCCCGAACATTACGTTCATCTCAAGTGAACCCGCCTGCGAGACTCCCGTCATGAAATACCGCCTGGGCAATGCCCGCGTCGACCAGCACCCGCAGAGCTGGATCGCCCCCAACGCCACGGTGATCGGCAACGTGCGCCTCGACGAGGGCGCCAGCGTGTGGTTCGGCGCCGTGCTGCGTGGCGACAACGAACTCATTCATATCGGCGAGAACAGCAACGTGCAGGACGGCGCGGTGATGCACACCGACCCGGGCTCGCCGCTGACCCTGGGTACCGGGGTGACCGTCGGCCACAACGCCATGCTGCACGGCTGCACGGTGGGCGATTACAGCCTGGTCGGCATCAATGCGGTGGTGCTCAACGGTGCGCGCATCGGCAAGCACTGCATCATCGGCGCCAATGCGCTGATCGCCGAGGGCAAGGAGATTCCCGACGGCTCGCTGGTGGTGGGCTCGCCGGGCAAGGTGGTTCGCGAACTCAGCGAGCAGCAGAAGAAAATGCTCGAGGCCGGCGCCGCCCACTACGTGCAGAACGCCCGGCGCTACGCCGCCGAACTGAGTGAGCAGGACGACTGATGCAGACCCTCGAACGTCCGGTCGCCTCGCCCTGCGTGCACGTCTGTGCGCTGGACGAGGAGGACATCTGCATCGGTTGCCAGCGCAATGTCGACGAGATCACCCGCTGGAGCCGCATGGCAAACGACGAGCGCCGCCAGGTACTGCAGCTGTGCCACGAGCGGGCCCGCGACAAGGGCATCCTGCTCTAACCGTCAGTCGTTGCGCGCGCCACCGAACGCCGCGCAGCCGCGCATCGGCTTGCCATTGAGGCGCAGCTGGGCGCTCATGTGCTGCACCGCACCGCTCATGCTGTCCACGCAGCGCTGCGGTGCGAGCCACAGCTCCACGCGTTCGCCGTTGGCTTCGCTGGTCAGGTTGATACGGCCCTCGGGCAGTTGCTCTTCCATGTAGGGCAATGCCAGGGGTTCACGGTCGGGCCCGCTGAGCACCATGCCCTGATTGCTCACCGTGACGCTCCAGAACGGCTCCTGGCCGGCAGCGCGTACCAGCGTGCGTTTGAAGTTGGGGTCGTCGCAGCCGTGGCCTTCGGGTTGCAGGCGGTATACCCGGCTGACCTGCATCGCGCCGTCGGCGCCGCTGATCGGGGTCGAGCCCATGACCCCACGCAGATCGGCGAACAGCGCCGAGTGGCCATCGCCCAGCAGTTCGCTGGCATCCTGGGTGATGGTGGTGCTGCCCTCGGTGATCGCGAAGCGCCGTGGGTCTTCGCAGGGCTTGAGCCACAGCTGGCCGTTCTCGCGGGTCAGTTCGCCCTGCAGGCGGGTCTGGGCTTTTTCCGCGTCCACGGGTTTGCCCGTATACACCGCGCAACTGGCGAACAGGGGCAGCAGGGTGAACACTAGGAGTTTACGGCTGATGTGCATGGGGCTCTCCGACTGGCGAGCGGCCACGTTACCGAGGCCGCCGGGCAATCTCAAGGAGACCGGCGATGATTTGCTGCAAGCGGGTGTATGAACCGCGTGAGGAGAGTGATGGCTATCGAGTGCTGGTCGATCGGCTATGGCCGAGGGGCTTGAGCAAGGAGCGACTGCAGTATGACGAGTGGTTGCGCGAGGTGGCGCCATCGGCCGAGCTGCGCCGCGGCTTCGCTCACCGGGCCGAGGCGTTCGAGATGTTCAGCGAGGGCTACCGCCGCGAGCTGGCGGCACACCCTGAGTATTGGCAGGGCCTGCTGGCACGCGCCGCAGCAGGCACACTGACGCTGCTGTACTCCGCCCGCGACAGGGAGCACAACAATGCCCGCGTGCTGCAGGAGTTTCTCGAGGATGAACTGGATCGACGGGGCACGAGCAGCTCGCCGGTCTGTTACGCCGGCGAGTTGTAGGGCTAGCAGTTGTCTACGATCATTCGCGGTAATTGCGCATGTAGTGACTGCAACGTGGCGAAAGCGGCCATTTGCAGTGGTGGGCTAAAGCCCACCCTACAGATCGTGCCAGCCTCGTAGGGTGGGCTTCAGCCCACCAATATGAGCAGGTTTACGATGGCTCCCACGCTCCAGCGTGGTAGCTCAGGCGAAGGCGCTCTGCGCCTGCTCCGGCTGCGCGCGGCATGCAACAGCGGACGCAGAGCGCCCTCGGCGGCATTCCCATGCCGAGCGTGAGGAACGATCAGTTGAATCCGCCCCTTATCGCAGTCGATTCCGGATACAAGCTCCCAGACACCCAACGATCGTTAACGCGGCTCGACGCCAACCGGTCGCATGAAGCTGCGCTCGTAGCTGAGAATGCAGCGGTTCTGCTGGGCGTAGGCGAAGGCGGCCAGGCATTCATCGTCCTTCATGGAGCGCTCACGATAGTCCTCGTAGGCAGCCAGGCTGGGAAAGCTGAACAGCGCCAGGGCCACGTTGTTGGCACCTTCGGAGGGCAGGAAGTAGCCGTGGTGCTGGCCGCCGAATTTCTCCACCAGAGGAATCCACAACTTGGCGTAGTGCTCGAATTCGGCCAGCTGGTAAGGGTCGATGATGTAGCGCAGGTAACAGGTGATCATGGTCTTCTCCTTGACGGGGCGAGCAGCATAACGCCGTCCCCGTATGCGCCGTGAGCATCAGCCGAAAATCTGGCCGAGGCCCTGCAGCGTCTCGTGGATGTTGCGCTGGGTGCTGTCCTTGGCGATCAGCGCTACATAGATCATCAGGCCGTTTGCCAGCAGCAGAAAGCCGGCCAGCCAGAGGTTGTGACTAAGCGCGATCAGCACATGGAGCGAGCCGCCAGCGACCAGTAGCGTCAGCAGAATGTATACGCAGCGCAGGCCCGTGAAACTGCGGCGCTCGAGATCGATCGGCGTGAAGCTTTTCATGCCCAGCCTCCGTCAGGCGCTCAATAACCGTTCCAGCAGCCATGAGGCTGCCGGCCCCAGGGGCCTTACCCGAGACCAGACGACATCGACGGCTACCTGCTTCGGCCAGCCATTGACCGCCAGCTCATGCAGGCCCTCGTTACCGTGGCTCTGCACCAGCTGGCGGGGCAGGGCGGCCCAGCCGAAGCCCAGGGCGGCCATTTCCAGCAACAGCAGGTAGTCTGGCGCCGACCAGCAGCGCCCCCCGCTGCCGGGCAGGTCGTCCAGTTCGCCGGGGTGGTCCGCCACGCTGCTCAGGCGTAGCACGCGCCAGTGCACCAGGTCTTCGAGGGTGACGCGAGGCAGTTGGCTGAGCGGATGCCCCTTGGCGACGAACAGGCCGAAGTCCGCCGCGTCCGCCAGGCTCGCGTGGGCCAGCTCGGGCGGGTAGCTGGCCTGGGCGGCAAGCAGGCCCAGGTGGGCGCGGCCCTGGCCGACCAGATCCAGCACATCGGCGTGTTCGGCGAAGAAACACTCGAACTCCAGATCCGGGTAGCGCTCATCCAGCTCGCTCAGGCGCGCCTGGTACTGGCTGGCCTGATAGGCGTCGGAGAGTACCAGGGTCAGCTTGGGCTCCAGGCCCGCCGCCAGCTGGCTGGCCTGGCGCAGGAGGCGGTCCGAGGCGGCCAGTACGTCCTGCACGCGGCTCAGCAGGCTGCTGCCGGCTTCGGTCAGGGCCAGGTGCCGGGCGCCGCGCACGAACAGGGTGACGTCGAGGTCGACCTCGAGGCGCGAAATCGCCTCGCTGATCGTCGACTGGCTTTTGCCCAGACGCCGGGCCGCGGCGCTGAACGAGCCCGTGGCAGCTGCCTGGGCGAATGCCTGCAGGGATTCGGGAGAGAGATTCATATCGGTTTAGCCGATGGCTGTTAACTTTTAGCTGGCAGTTTTGCCGATGAGAATAGCGCCATCGATCCTACCTAGCGAGTCTGAAATGAAGCCGTCCACCATTGCCCGGCGCTCCATGAAAGAGCGCGTATTGCACGCCACCCTGTTCGAACTGATCGCCGTGGTGGTGTGCGCACCGCTGCTGGCCTGGGCGATGGGCAAGTCGCTGGCGCACATGGGCGCCCTGACCCTGATGTTCTCGGTCATCGCCATGCTCTGGAACATGATTTTCAACATCCTGTTCGATGCCGCGCAGCGGCGCATGGGTTTCGAGCGCGGCCTGTGGGCACGGATCAGCCATGCGCTGCTGTTCGAGGCCGGCCTGATCCTGGTGCTGGTACCGCTGGCGGCCTGGTGGCTGTCGATCAGCCTGGTGGCGGCGTTCTTCCTGGATATCGGCCTGATCCTGTTCTTCCTGCCCTACACCCTGGGCTACAACCTGGCCTACGACAAACTGCGCGAGCGCTACTACAGCCGGCGTCAGGCCCGCCCATTGGCGTGTTCCTGACGGGCGAGCGGGGCCGTCAGTCCCGGCCGGCTTGTGGCCGGCTGGCGGCTGCCACTAAGCTGCGCGGTTTCGTTACCCCGAAGAGGCGGTATGGCCACGCAAAGCATCATCGTCCCGCGCATTTCCAGCTTTCCCGGTCACGAGCGCAAGGCGCAGCAGATCCTGCGCTGGCTGGCCAAGCGCGATATCGTCGAGGCGCTGCCGACCACCTGCGGGCGCAGCGGCATGGCCTACGCCATCGCGCCGGGGGCGAGCCGGGTGGTGGAGGCGGCCGGGCAGTTGCCATTCGCCCAGCCGGTCAACGGCCTGGAGGTCATCTACCGGCGTTGCATCTATACGCCCACCGAAGGGTTTCTCGAGGAAGCCGGTTGCCCGGAGTGCCGGCAGGAGATCGGCGAGGCGCTGTTCGAGAGCCTGGACGAGTGGATGCCCGGCGAAACCGACAACTTCGCCTGCCCGCTGTGTGGGCATGAAGACGACATCAACGGCTTTCTGTTCCTGCAGCCCTGCGGGTTTTCCAACCTGGGCTTCATCTTCAACGGCTGGGCGCAGGCGCGCTTCACGGCAAGCTTTCTCGAAGAGTTCGCCGAACGGTTGGGCTATCCGGTGGCCGTGGTAGAGGCTTGAGTGAGGCGTCGATCACTCGTGGAGGGCGACCAGGGGAGAGAAGGGGAGCTCTTCCTTGAGCCTGAGATAATTCAGGCTACGCGAATGCGCTTCGGTTCCCTGCTCGCCGAGAATCATTTCGGTTAGACGCCGAACGGTCGATCGCCATTCTTTACATTGAGTGACAGGGGCTGACTCGGTATAATGGCGCGCTTCCAATTTTCCCGCCTGGGAGCCCCCGCCATGCTGCGTATCAGTCAAGAAGCCCTTACCTTCGACGACGTTCTTCTCATTCCCGGTTTCTCCGACGTTCTGCCGAAGGACGTAAGCCTCAAGACTCGCCTTACCCGCGGCATCGAGCTGAATATCCCGCTGCTTTCCGCGGCCATGGATACCGTCACCGAAGCCCGCCTGGCCATCGCCATGGCGCAGGAAGGTGGCATCGGCATCATCCACAAGAACATGACCATCGAGCAGCAGGCTGCCGAAGTGCGCAAGGTCAAGAAGTTCGAGTCCGGCGTGGTCAAGGACCCGATCACCATCGAGGCCGACGCCACCGTGCGTGACCTGTTCGAGCTGACCCGCCAGAACAACATCTCCGGTGTGCCGGTGCTGAGCAACGGCGACCTGGTCGGTATCGTCACCTCCCGCGACGTGCGTTTCGAGACCCGCCTGGACGCCCTGGTGCGTGAAGTGATGACCCCCAAGGAGCGCCTCGTCACCGTCAAGGAAGGCGCCGCCAAGGAAGCCGTTCGCGAAGTGCTGCACAAGCACCGCATCGAGAAAGTGCTGATCGTCGACGACGCCTTCACGCTCAAAGGCATGATGACCGTCAAGGACATCGAAAAGGCCAAGGCCTATCCGCTGGCCAGCAAGGACGACCAGGGTCGTCTGCGTGTTGGCGCCGCGGTCGGCACCGGCGCCGATACCGGCGACCGCGTCGCTGCCCTGGCCAATGCCGGCGTCGACGTGATCATCGTCGACACCGCCCACGGTCATTCCAAGGGCGTGATCGAGCGCGTGCGCTGGGTCAAGCAGAACTTCCCGGACATCCAGGTGATCGGCGGCAACATCGCCACCGGCGCTGCCGCACTGGCCCTGGCCGAAGCCGGCGCTGACGCGGTCAAGGTCGGCATCGGCCCGGGCTCGATCTGCACCACCCGTATCGTCGCCGGTGTCGGCGTGCCGCAGATCTCCGCGGTGGCCAACGTCGCCGCTGCGCTGGAAGGCACCGGTATCCCGCTGATCGCCGATGGTGGCATCCGCTTCTCCGGTGACCTGTCCAAGGCCATCGTTGCCGGCGCCTCTGCGGTGATGATCGGCTCCATGCTGGCCGGCACCGAAGAAGCACCGGGCGAGATCGAGCTGTTCCAGGGGCGTTCCTACAAGGCTTACCGCGGCATGGGCTCGCTGGGCGCCATGTCCCAGGCTCAGGGTTCTTCGGATCGCTACTTCCAGGATTCCTCGGCCGGTGCCGAGAAGCTGGTACCGGAAGGCATCGAAGGCCGCGTGGCCTACAAGGGCGCCATGGGCTCCATCGTCCATCAGCTGATGGGCGGCCTGCGTGCCTCCATGGGGTACACCGGTTGCGCGACCATCGACGAGATGCGTACCAAGCCCGAGTTCGTGCGCATCACCGGTGCCGGCATGGCCGAATCCCACGTCCACGACGTGCAGATCACCAAAGAGGCCCCGAACTACCGGGTAGGCTGAAAATCGATTTTTGCACTGTATGAAGAACGGGGCTGTATCGACAGCCCCGCGTTGTTTCTGCTTCCACTGACGAGAACAGAGTCATGGCCCTCGACATTCACGCTCACCGTATCCTGATCCTCGATTTCGGTTCCCAGTACACTCAACTGATCGCCCGCCGCGTGCGCGAGATTGGCGTGTTCTGCGAACTGCATCCCTGGGACATGTCCGACGAGGACATCCGTGCCTTCGCCCCACGCGGCATCATCCTGGCCGGCGGCCCCGAGTCGGTTCACGAAGCCAACAGCCCGCGCGCGCGTCAGGCCGTATTCGACCTCGGCGTACCGCTGCTGGGCATCTGCTACGGCATGCAGACCATGGCCGAGCAACTGGGCGGCAAGGTCGAAGGTTCCGACCTGCGCGAATTCGGCTACGCCCGGGTCGACGTGGTCGGCAAGAGCAAGCTGCTCGACGGCATCGAAGACCACGTAGACGCCGACGGCGTGCTGGGCCTGGACGTGTGGATGAGCCACGGCGACAAGGTCACCCAGCTGCCGGGCCAGTTCAACGTGCTGGCCAGCACCCCGAGCTGCCCGATCGCCGGCATGTTCGACGATGCCCGCGGCTACTACGGCGTGCAGTTCCACCCCGAAGTGACCCACACCAAGCAGGGTGGTCGCATCCTCACCCGCTTCGTGCAGGACATCTGCGGCTGCGAAGCGCTGTGGACGCCGTCCAACATCGTCGAAGACGCCATCGCCCAGGTGCGTGAGCAGGTCGGCGATGCCAACGTGCTGCTGGGCCTGTCCGGCGGCGTCGACAGCTCGGTGGTCGCCGCGCTGCTGCACAAGGCCATCGGCGACCAGCTGACCTGCGTGTTCGTCGACAACGGCCTGCTGCGCCTGCACGAAGGCGACCAGGTGATGGCCATGTTCAAGGAGAACATGGGCGTCAAGGTGATCCGCGCCGACGCCGAGAAGCAGTTCCTCGACAACCTGGCCGGCGAAGCCGACCCGGAGAAGAAGCGCAAGATCATCGGCCGCACCTTCATCGACGTGTTCGATGCCGAGGCCAGCAAGCTGCCGAACATCCAGTTCCTCGCCCAGGGCACCATCTACCCGGACGTGATCGAGTCGGCTGGCGCCAAGAGCGGCAAGGCCCACGTGATCAAGTCGCACCACAACGTCGGCGGCCTGCCGGAGGAAATGAACCTCAAGCTGGTCGAGCCGCTGCGCGAACTGTTCAAGGACGAAGTGCGCAAGATCGGCCTGGAGCTGGGCCTGCCGTACGACATGGTCTACCGCCACCCGTTCCCGGGCCCGGGCCTGGGCGTGCGCATCCTCGGTGAAGTGAAGAAGGAATACGCCGATATCCTGCGCCGCGCCGACCATATCTTCATCGAAGAGCTGCGCAAGGCCGACTGGTACCACAAGACCAGCCAGGCCTTCGTGGTGTTCCAGCCGGTGCGTTCGGTGGGCGTGGTCGGTGACGGCCGTCGCTACGCCTGGGTCGTCGCCCTGCGCGCCGTGGAAACCGTGGACTTCATGACCGCACGCTGGGCGCACCTGCCCTACGAGCTGCTGGAGACCGTGAGCGGCCGCATCATCAACGAAATCGACGGCATCTCCCGCGTCACCTACGACGTGTCGAGCAAGCCGCCAGCGACCATCGAGTGGGAATGATCCTGCATCCGGCGTAAGCCGGCATCAGAGGGTCATAAACAAAAGCCCGCGTAATGCGGGCTTTTGGTTTTCTGCTTTGCAACCTTTGGTCGCCGATCACCGCGTGAACACGGTCTTGCCCCAGGTGCGGCCCTCGATCATATTGCGGATCGCTTCGCGGGCTTCAGTCATCGGCACCACCGCTCCGACTTCCGGCGTGATGTTGTTGCGGATGACGAATTGCATCATGGCCTTCAATTCCTCGAGTGTTCCCATGATGGTCCCGCGAATGTCGATCTGTTCGACGAAGATGCGCAGCAGGTCGGTCTCGGCGGCGTGGCCTGTGGTGATGCCGTTTATCACCAGCACGCCACCACGTTTGACCGCTTTCAGGCTGTCTGCCCAGGTCGCGGCCCCGATATTGTCGACGACTGCGTCAACGCGGTGTGGCAGGGCCTCGCCATGTCGCAATACCCGGTTGGCACCAAGACGTTCTGCGATAGCTGCCCCTTCATCATTGCGGGTCGCGACCCACACTTCGAAGCCGGCAGCCCGGCCCATCTGGATCAGCGCCGTCGACATACCGCCCGAAGCACCCTGCACGAGAAGCGTCTGGCCCGGGATCAGGCGTGACTTGGTAAACAGCGAGCGGTAGGCCGTGAGCCAGGCCGTGCCGAGCAGCGATGAATTGAGTGGGGACAGACCTTCAGGAATGGTTACCGCGTTGCGCTTCGGGACGGCGACATAATCAGCCATGGTCCCGGGCACGAGCTCGCTGAGAACATGCCAGTGAGGGTCGATCGTCTCGTCGGCCTTCCAGCTATCCGTGCCCATTACCGGGTAGAGCACGACGGGCGTGCCGTCTTCGAGCAACCCTGCGGCGTCGTTGCCCAGGATCATCGGGAAAGGGATCGGCCGTTCCTGGGACGTCATCCCGCGCAGGGTGAAAATATCATGCCGGTTCAGGCTGGCATGGGTCACCTTCACTCGCACCCAGCCCTCTTGCACGATGGGCTCAGGGCGTTCTCCGACGACAACGGAGGCAAGTGGGTCGTTTACGTTGGCTTCTTTGGCATAGACGGCAAACATGGGCGTTGCTCTCAGTCGGTTCCAGATTGGGGGCTGCGGGCGGAGGGCCGTATCGCAGCGCCCGTGGCGTGAAGTAGGTATGCAGCCTGGTTCTCGCGCTATTGCGTTTGGACCCTGGGCCGCAAGAGGGCAGTTGCTGAGCCGCGAGCGATCTAAGGCTTTCTTTCGGGTTCTGGATGGCGTCGAAAGCATCGAAGAGAGTGATCGTTGACGATGCCGACCGCCTGCATCCACGCGTGGGTGATGGTCGGCCCGACGAACTTGAAGCCGCGCCGCTTCAGTTCCTTCGAGACTTGCTCGGACAGGGGCGTGCTCGCCACCAGGCTCTCGCCGTTTCCCAGGATGGGCACGCCGCCCGTGAAGGACCAGCAGAGTGCCGAGAAGTCTTCGCCGCGAGCCTGCATGTCACGGTAGATTTGCGCGCCCCTGATCGTGGCTTCGATTTTGGCCCGTGCACGCACGATGCCGGGGTTCGCCATCAGTCGCTCAATATCCCGCTGGTCGAAAGCGGCGACCTTGACCGGATCGAAATCCGCGAATGCGGCTCGAAAGGCCTCACGCTTGCGCAGGATGGTTATCCATGCAAGCCCTGCCTGAAACCCTTCCAGCATGAGCATTTCCCACGGCATCCGTGGGTCGCGCTGAGGCACGCCCCATTCGGCATCGTGGTAGTCCCGCATCAGTGGGTCGCTCCGGGCCCAGCTGCAGCGCTCGCAAGGCAGGTTCTCAGGCATGGTTGGGACTCTCGTTCAATCTATAGACCCTTGCCGGCGTTGTTATCGGCAAGGGGAGGTGGAGCGGCCGGCGTGCGCACGTGCGAACGCCCAGACGCCACTTCTAAACCGTCCTGATCGTGCCGCCATCGATGACAAACTCGGCGCCGTAGATCGCAGCAGCACGGTCGGTGGCGAGGTAGGCGATAAGGTCGGCCACCTCTTCAGGTTCGGCTCCGCGTCCGATCGAGATTCCGCCTAGGGCATCGAGCACGGACTGACGCGCGTCCTCGATCGTGCCACCGGGTTTCCTGAGCGTTTCCAGAAAGTCTTCAGTGGCCTCAGTCATGATCCAGCCGGGTGAGACGGAGTTGACCCGCACGCCCTTGGGGCCGAGCTCTTTCGAAATCGACTTGCTGTAGGTTCTCAGCGCGGCCTTGGCGGCGGCATAGCCTGTCGTCGATTCGGGCAGCGGCAGAACCGACTGAATGGAGGTGATGTGCACCACCACGCCTTTGCCGCGTTCAAGCATCTGTGGGATCAGCAGGCGATCGAGCCGCACGGTCGCCAGCAGGTTGAGGTTCAGTTCGGCAAGCCAGTGCTCTTCCGTCAGCGCGGCGAAGCCACCCGCCGGTGAATGGGAGCCGCCGACGACATGGGCAAGGATGTCGATGCCGCCCAGTCGCTCCAGTGCTGCCTTGGCAAACGCTTGGCCGCCTTCTGCGCTCGTCAGGTCGGCCTGGACGTATTCGACGCCCTCGATGGGGTCTTTGAGCGTGCGGGCGGCCGTGATAACACGGGCGCCGCCGGCGAGGAAGCGCTTGACCGTGGCGCGGCCCAGCCCCTTGGTGCCACCGCTGACGAGTACGCGCTTGCCGGCGAACTCGGTCGCATCCGCCTCTATGCCCATACCGTTGTCTCCAGGGTCTTGATGGCATCGTTCACCATCGTGAAGCGATAGGTGAAACGCAGCGGGCTGCCAGGGAAGTCTCCGTGGGCGGGGCCTTCGAGTACCACATCGCCGTGTTCTTCCCGAACGGTATCGGGCTCGAAGATCGCCTTCACCGCAATCGCTTCTTCTTCGAGCAATTGGCGAATCCTGGCAAGCCCCACGTACTGCTTGCCGTTGTCTATGAAAACGGCGTCCTTCAGGAAGTGTCTGGTCATGCCGTCGAGATCGAGTCGTGCGTTTGCCTCGATGTAGTCGGCGATCGGGTTGGGTAGCTTCATTGACATGGTCATCTCCTCGGCAGTGATGGAGTCAATTTAGCGGTGGACTTTTCGCCTGATAAGCCAGATAAAGTCGCATGGAGCATCACGGAAAACGGGACAATGACGCGCCATTCTCTGATCGAGCTTGAGGCGGTTCTCGCCATCGTTCGCTGCGGCTCGTTTCGCGCGGCGGCACTGGAACTCGGCATCTCGACCACGGCCATCAGCAGTGCGGTGGGCAAGCTCGAGCGGGAGCTTGCCGTGCGATTGTTCAATCGCACCACGCGTAGCGTTTCGCTCACCGATGCGGGGCGGATCTTCGTCGCACAGATCAAACCTGCGCTCGAAGGCATCCAGAACGCGATGAATACCGTGCGCTCCCACCAGGAGACGCCGTCCGGCACCTTGCGCATCAATGCCTTCGCCACAGCGGCGCGCGAAATCATGGCGCCGCTGGTGCTGAGCTATCTGCAGCGCTATCCGCTGGTGCATATCGACATTGTCACCGAG
>Ga0209371_1000138_pt1 | contig 120551 bp, 106 predicted proteins | sample AgamicAtAmrz_FD_187165 | JGI IMG/M metagenome (GOLD analysis project Ga0209371, IMG submission 187165) | Agave microbial communities from Guanajuato, Mexico - At.Am.rz (SPAdes) (version 2) | ecosystem: Host-associated > Plants > Roots > Rhizosphere | place: Guanajato, Mexico | collected... | reverse complement strand
CAGATGCGAAACTTAGTGAAATATGCGGGTATTGGCTTACTGGTGCTGGGCCTGGCGGCCTGCGATCAGAAGAAAGATGACGCGACCGGCAGCAACGGCACCAGCGCCAGCCAGTCGGCGCAAAACGTTACGCTGATGGACGGTAAGCTGAGCTTCTCGCTGCCGCCAGGCATGTCAGACAAGAGCGGCAAGCTGGGCAACCAGACCACCAATATGCACGTCTATGCCGATGAAACCGGCGCGCGCGCCATTATCGTTATCGCGGGCGATACCACTAACGAAGGGCTGGATGTGCTGGCGCAGCGTCTGGAACAGCAGCAGCGCAACCGCGATCCGCAGTTGCAGGTGGTGTCTGACAAAGCCATTACCCTGAAAGATCAGCCTGCACAGCGTCTGGACAGTGTGGTGTCAGCCAATAACCAGACTTCATGGTCATCGGTGGTACTGGCGAAAGTTGACGGTAAACTGCTGACATTGCAGATTACGCTGCCGGGCGATAACCAGCAGCAGGCACAGAGCGACGCAGACAGCATCGTCCAGAGCATTACGCTGAAATAAGTAATTGAAATGGAAACGACGGGATTATTCCCGTCGTTGAGTTGAGCTATATCGTGCATACGCGAGAGGCATAAACCGATCGCAAAGTCGCTCATGCATCCATGCTCGCTCGGCCCGCGCGAATACGCACCTCATCCCTGAGGTGCGCCCGTTGCCGGGCCAACGCTATGCGTTGTTTAAAAACGCTCCCGGCGTTTTTGCCCCTGGCGCGGGACGCTTTGCTCTTCGGTTTATGCCTCACGCGTTTTAAGCTCTAAAGCCGGCTGTATAACAGCACTGCCCTTTAACCGCGTGCAGCGCGCCAGTAGTCGATCAGCCGCAGATAGTTGCCCTTCACCTTCTCCACCAGCGCCTCGTCGTCCAGCTCGCCCTGGAGCCACTGCCGCGAAGGCTGGCCAAAAATGGTGCGCCCCACCGCGAACCCTTTCACCCAGGGCGCCTGCGCCGCCGCAGCGAACCCGGCTTTCAGCTTCTCTTCCGGCGCGTCGAGCCCCAGCAGCAAAATACCGCGACAGTAAGGATCGTGCTGCTCAATCAGACCGCTGATGGCCTGCCAGCTCTCTGCCGACAGCGGCGGCAGCTTCCACCAGTCCGGCTGAATGCCCAGCTGATAAAAGTGGCTAAGCATCTCCAGATAATGCGCCTCGCTACGATCGGGATTGCTCTCCGGCAGGATCACTTCCAGCAGCAGCTCGTGCCCGCTTTTATTGCAGCCCTGCCATACGTCGAGCAGCAGATCGTCCTGCTCTTTGCGCATCTCAGCGCTGTCGTGCGGGTGGTAAAACACCAGGCATTTCACAACGTGTTCAGCAGGCCAGTCGATCAGCTGCGAGCCGATATTGCCGTGCTCGAGGCGCAGCGGCCGTGAGCCAGGCAGCTCGATTGGGCGGCCAATCCACCACCCTTTGCCGGTAATGGCATTTAACGCTTTCTGGCCGTAGGTGGTATCGGCAAGAATGCCGCTTTTGCTCTCCAGCCCGGCATCGCGCGCGGCCTCTTCCGCAGCCTTCAGCAGCAGTACCTTCAGCGCAGGGATTTTGCTCTCGTCCACACCCGCTTCGCGTGCCATATCAGCCAGCTGCTTGCGGTGGTCAAAAGCAAAGACGTTTAGCTCAGGCCACGGCTGTTTACGCGTGGTGACACGGTGCAGATGGTTAAGGCGCGCATCAAGATCGGGACGCTTCACCTCATTATCCCGGCTGAGGAAATCATCCAGCTCCGCTTTGGTCGGCATAGCTGGCGCGCAGCCGTGGCGTGACACCACCAGCGCGCCGCAGGCGTTGGCGTAACGGCACGCCTGCTCCCAGCCCTCATCGTTGAGCCAGCCGCGCAGCAAGCCGGACATAAAGGCGTCGCCCGCACCCAGCACGTTCAGCACTTCTACCCGCACGCCGCTGTGCAGCGGCGTCTGTTCCCAGGAATCGGGAATGTCGCCCTCAAACACCACGCAGCCCAGCGGTCCGCGTTTGCACACCAGCGTTGCCTGGGTCGCCTGGCGCACGTTTTTCAGCGCGGCAAGCGTATCGGTACTGCCGCCCGCGATATGAAACTCCTCTTCCGTGCCGACGATCAGGTCGAAATAGTGCACTACTTCCTGCAGCTGGCGCGTCACCTGTTCAGACTCGATAAAACGCGTTTCGCCGTCGCCGAGTGACGTCAAACCCCACAACACCGGGCGATAGTCGATATCCAGCGCGGTACGCAGCCCGTTGCGCTTCGCGATATCCAGCGCCTTGAGCACGGCAGCGCGCGTCTGTGGATGGGACAGGTGGGTGCCAGTGACGGCAACCGCGCGCGACGAGGTAATAAAGGCCTCGTCGATATCCTCCGGGATTAGCCCCATATCAGCGCAGTTATCGCGGTAGAAAATGAGCGGGAAGGTCTCTTCATCCTTAATGCCCAGAATCACCAGCCCGGTCAGGCGCTGCTTATCAGTAATCAGCCCGTCGGTATTACATCCCACGCGGTTCAGCTCTTCGCGCAGAAAGCGGCCATTATGCTCATCACCCACGCGCGCCAGCATCGCTGACTTTAGCCCCTGAATGGCCGTGCCATAGGCCACGTTGCCGGAGGAGCCACCGAGATATTTGGCAAAGGTGCTCATATCCTCCAGCCGCGCGCCGATTTGCTGCCCATAAAGGTCAACGGCAATGCGCCCGATACAAATCACATCAAGCCGCTTCTGTTGTGTACTCATACCTGTGGTTTCCTTCTGTGATAAGCAGACACGGCGGGCGAAAGACCCAACATCCCGGCGTGCGTCTGGTTTTTATCTGGCCAGACTGACGATGTTGGGAGTATGGGGAATAAAAATTCCAAAAACAATATGAAATGAAACATCCATCGCGATTTTGTGAACCAGGTAAAACTCTGCGTCAGCTCGGCATTATGTCATCAACATCCCCTCCGTTTCGCAGGCGTTCATCGCGATGCAGCCGCTTCGCAGGAAAGCCAAAAGGCTTAACGAAGTTGATGAAGTGAAACGGAATTTTTCACTTTGCTCCCTCTTCCCGCCTGCTGTTTCACTTAGCCTGAACCGGAGTCCGGTTAATCATCCGTTTCACGGTTAAATTTGATCTCAATCGCAAAATGAAATGTTTCTTCTGTAATCGTATTTTATGAAAAATATATTTGTTTATAATCGCTTCACGTTTCAGTCACCTGCGGTCGCTTGTCGCGGCACGCCACGTCGCCAGCCTGTTTAGCAGGCTGCAGCAAGTAAGGAAGAGCATATGGGCACAATCAGAATGACCACTGCGCAGGCGCTGGTTAAGTTTCTTGATAATCAATACATAAATGTCGATGGCGTGGAAACGAAGTTTGTAAAAGGCCTGTTCGCCATTTTTGGCCACGGCAACGTGCTGGGGCTGGGACAGGCGCTGGAGCAGGACAGCGGCGATCTGATTGTGCATCAGGGCCGTAACGAACAGGGCATGGCACATGCCGCAATGGGCTTCGCCAAACAGTCTCTGCGCCGCCAGATTATCGCCTGCAGCTCGTCGGTTGGGCCAGGCGCGGCCAATATGATCACCGCAGCGGCCACCGCCACCGCAAACCGTATTCCTTTACTGCTGCTGCCGGGCGACGTTTTCGCCACGCGCCAGCCCGACCCGGTGCTGCAACAGATTGAGCAGAGCCATGACCTCAGCATCAGCACTAACGACGCCTTCCGCGCCGTCAGCAAATACTGGGATCGCGTCAGCCGCCCTGAACAGCTGATGACGGCCTGCATCAACGCGCTGCGCGTACTCACCGATCCCGCCGAAACCGGCGCCGTGACGATTGCACTGCCACAGGATGTCCAGGGCGAGGCCTGGGATTTCCCGGACTATTTCTTCCAGAAACGCGTGCACCGTCTTGACCGTCGACTGCCCACCGCTGCGCAGCTGGATGACGCGCTGGCGCTTATCAGCCGCAAACGCAAGCCGCTTATTGTGCTGGGCGGCGGCGTGAAATATTCAGAAGCGGGCGAGGCGCTGCGCCAGTTCGCCGAGCGCTACCAGATTCCGTTTGCTGAAACCCAGGCAGGGAAAGGCACCCTTGTTTCCGACCATCCGCTGAACGTCGGCGGCGTCGGTGAAACGGGCTGCCTGGCCGCTAACCTGCTGGCGAAAGAGGCGGACCTGGTGATTGGCATCGGCACGCGCTACACCGATTTCACCACCGCCTCGAAATGGATTTTCCAGAGCCCGGATGTCAGCTTCCTTAACGTCAACGTCAGCAATTTCGACAGCTACAAGCTCGACGGCGTGCAGCTGCTGGCCGACGCGCGTGAAGCGCTTACCGCGCTGGAGGCGGGGCTGGCGGATAAAAACTACAGCAACGACTGGGGAAGCCAGATTGAGCAGGCGCAGAGCAAGCTGCTCAAAGAGACGCAGCGCGTTTATCAGGTGGAATACAGCGGCGAAGGCTTTATCCCGGAAATCGCCGATCATATCGACCGTGACGCGGTGTTCGCTGAATTCAACCGCCTGACCCAGTCGGTGCTCACGCAGAGCCGCGTGCTCGGCACGCTAAACGAGCAGCTCCCAAAGGATGCGGTGATTGTGGCGGCAGCGGGCAGTCTGCCGGGCGACCTGCAACGCGTCTGGCGCACCCGCGATTACAACTCGTATCACGTTGAGTATGGCTACTCCTGCATGGGCTATGAGGTTAACGCCGCGCTGGGCGCGAAGCTGGCGCAGCCGCATCGCGAGGTCTATGCGCTGCTGGGCGACGGCTCTTTTATGATGCTGCACTCTGAGCTGGTGACCTCGATTCAGGAGCGCGCCAAGATCAACGTGGTGCTGTTCGACAACATGACCAACGGCTGTATTAACAACCTGCAAATGGAACACGGCATGGACAGCTTTACCACCGAGTTCCGCTTCCGTAACCCGGAAGGCGGCAAGCTGGACGGCGGCTTTGTGCCAGTCGACTTCGCCGCTATCGCCGCAGGCTATGGCTGCAAAACCTGGCGCGTTACCACGCTGGAAGAGTTGGAAACCGCGCTGGAAGAGGCGCGCCACTCACCGGTTTCAACCCTTATTGATATCAAAGTGCTGCCAAAAACTATGGTGCACAAATATTTCAGCTGGTGGCACGTTGGCGTGGCGCAGGCTTCTGATTCTGAACGCGTTCAGGCGGTGGCAGACAAGCTCAACGCCCATCTCGATCAGGCGCGTAAATACTGATTTCTGGCCGGAAATCCGGCCCTTTCTTCCTCGATATGAACCCTACAGGTGTAACTATGACTTTGAAACTTGGCGTTATCGGTGCCGGCGCAATCGGCCAGGAACACATCCGTCGCTGCAACAATGTCCTGCAGGGGGCAAAAGTGGTGGCGGTGTCAGACATCAACGTTGACGGCGCACGCGCCGCGCTACAGCGTCTGAATATCCAGGCGGAGGTTTACGCCGACGGCCATCAGGTTATCCAGTCGCCGGAAGTGGATGCCATCCTGGTGACATCCTGGGACCCAACCCATGAAGAGTTCACGCTGGCGGCCATTGCCGCAGGTAAGCCAGTGTTCTGCGAAAAACCGCTGGCGCTGAGTGCCGAAGGCTGCCGCCGTGTGGTTGATGCCGAAATCAAGCACGGCAAGCGTCTGGTGCAGGTCGGCTTTATGCGCCCTTATGATGCAGGCTACCGCGCCCTGAAAAAAGTGATCACCGACGGCGGCATCGGCGAGCCGCTGATGCTGCACTGCGCGCATCGCAACCCGACCGTGCCGGAAAGCTACACCACCGATATGGCGATCACCAACACGCTGATCCATGAGCTGGACGTGCTGCGCTGGCTGACCAACGACGACTATAAGAGCGTGCAGGTGGTGTTCCCCCGCGTCACGTCCAAATCCCATGCGCGCCTGAAAGATCCGCAAATCGTGCTGTTCGAAACCCAGAAAGGGGTGCGTATCGACGTCGAGATCTTTGTTAACTGCGCCTACGGCTATGACATCCAGTGTGAAGTCGTGGGTGAAACCGGCATCGCTAAGCTGCCAGAGCCCGCTTCGGTACAGCTGCGCAGCGAAGCCAAACTGTCCACCACCATCCTTACCGACTGGAAAGATCGTTTTATCGAAGCATACGACGTCGAGCTGCAGGCCTTTATCAACGACGTGAAAGCGGGCGAGCTGACTGGCCCATCCGCCTGGGACGGTTTTGCTGCCTCCGTGGCTGCCGATGCCTGCCTGAAGGCGCAGCAGAGCGGCGCTATCGAGCCGGTTGAAATGCCGCCGCGCCCGGCGTTTTACGACAAAAAATAAGCCTTTCTTTATGGGCGGCGGCCGCCGCCCTGACCTGTCGGGACTAAACAGATGAACAAAGAGAACGTAAAACTGGCTATCGCGCCGATCGGCTGGACCAACGACGATATGCCGGAGCTGGGCAAAGAGAACACCTTTCAGCAGACGGTAAGCGAAATGGCGCTGGCGGGCTTTACCGGCAGCGAAGTGGGCAGCAAATACCCGCGCGACCCGGCAATCCTGAAACCGATGCTGGATATCCGCGGCATTGAGATCTGCAACGCCTGGTTCAGCACCTTTTTCGCCAACGGCGATAAAGCAAAAACCATCGACGAATTTGTTAACCATATGAATTTTCTGCATGCCATGGGCGCGCGCGTGATTGGCTGTTCTGAGCAGAGCAAAAGTATTCAGGGCACCACGCTGCCAGTGCTGGAGCAGAAGCCGGTCTTCAGTGATGAAGAGTGGCGGCTGACCGCTGAAGGCTATAACGAACTGGCCGAGATCGCCGCCGCGAAAGGGATGCGCGTCACGCTGCACCACCATATGGGCACCGGCATCCAGACCGTGGATGAGATCGAACGCTTTATGGCGCTGACCAATGACAACGTTGGCCTGCTGTATGACACCGGCCACATTTATTACTCCGAAGGTTCGCAGCAGGCGATGCTTGATGTGCTGCAAAAGTACCTGCCGCGCATCTTCCATGTGCATCTGAAGGATGTGCGTGACGACGTCGTGGCGCAGGTACGCGATAACCACCTGTGCTTTCTCGACGGCGTAAAAAAAGGGACGTTTACCGTGCCGGGCGATGGCGTTATCGACTTTAAGCCGGTGTTTAAGATTCTGGATGACTACGGCTACAAGGGCTGGATGGTGGTGGAAGCGGAGCAGGATCCTGCGCTGGCCAACCCGTTCGAATATGCAGTGAAGGCGCGTAAATACATTCGTGAGAACGCCGGTCTGTAACTCCTTTTCCTGCTAAGTCCTGCGCCCCGCCCCGGCGCGCAGGATTTTCAGATCCGCTTTATCGTTGGGTTTTCGCTGCTATTCCCGCCACATTCCCTGCATTATGTGAGGTGATTCATAAACCCATGAAATAAACCCTGCGTTGGGCGCAAACAAATGAAATTTTCCATTCATCTGATACTATAGCGCTCATTATCCAGCCATATTTCTTTTTTGACGGGCCGAAGTAATGACCAATAACCCTACTCAACTCTCCCTGTTACAGGATGATATTCGTCGCCGCTACGAAACGCTGAGCAAGCGCCTGAAGCAGGTGGCTCGTTATATTCTTGATAACAGTAACAGCATTGCCTTTGATACCGTGGCCTCAATCGCTGCGCAGGCTGACGTGCCGCCGTCGACCCTGATCCGCTTCGCTAATGCGTTTGGCTTCAGCGGTTTCAACGAAATGAAACAGGTTTTTCGTCAGCACCTGATGGAAGAGACGGTTAACTATACCGAGCGTGCGCGCCTGTTCCGCCAGACCGCCACCGACGACACGGCAACGTCGCCGGAAAGCCCGGTAGAAATTCTTAACGTCTTTACCATGGTGAATAGCCAGGCCTTGCAGCAGCTGGCGATGCAGGTTAATCCCGACCAGCTTAATAAAGCCGTGCAGCTGTTGAACGACGCCGAGAATATCTATGTTATCGGCCTGCGTCGCTCGTTCAGCGTCGCCTCCTATCTGGTCTATGCGCTGCGTCACCTTGAGCGCCGCGCGTTCCTGATTGACGGCCTGGGCGGTATGTTCACCGAACAGCTCAGCCTGGTAAATCCGAAAGACGTGGTGATCGCCATTAGCTATTCGCCTTATGCGCGCGAAGCGGTCGAACTGGTCGAGATGGGCGCGAAACGCGGTGCGCATCAGATTGCCATTACCGACAGCCAGGTCAGCCCGCTGGCAGCGTTCAGCGACGTCTGCTTTGTGGTGCGGGAAGCGCAGGTTGATGGCTTCCGCTCGCAGGTTGCGTCTCTCTGCCTGGCGCAGACGCTGGCGGTGTCGCTGGCGCTGAATAATGCCAACGCCTGAGCCGGTACTTATCAGATGTAAAAAGGGCAACCCTGGGTTGCCCTTTTGTTTTCTGAGACTTAGCGATAATTATCCGCGCGGATAGTTATCGCTGTTCACCCAGGCATGGTCTTTCTCCCAGGTAAATTTCCACAGGCGCACCGGGCCTGCCATCACATTCAGGTAATAGTTGTTGTAACCGGCTATGGTCGCTACCGGATGGTAGCCGCGCGGCACCGTCACCACGTCGCGGTTGTAGGGGGCCATACACGCATCCAGCGAGCGGTCGTCAGTATAAACGCGCTGCATCGCGAAGCCCTGCTCGGGATCGAAACGGTGATAGTAGGTCTCTTCGAGATAGGTCTCGGCTTCGCTGTTTTCCTGATCGTGCTTGTGGCTGGGATACGAGCTGGTATCACCCTCGTTGGTGTAGACTTCTACCACCAGCAGGCTGTCGGCCGGTTGATCGTCCGGCAGGATATTGTGCACCAGGCGCTGGTTGCGCCCTTTGCCGCGATGCTCGACGCCGACGTCAGCAGGCGCGATCAGGCGCGCGGGCAGATTGCCCTGGCTCGGTGCATTGCACACAGCCAGCTCCAGGTCGCTGTCAGCGGTGATTTCTACTTCATCATCGTGCGGGACATAAACCGAATAAGGCGGCACGCGTTCAAACGGCGACAGGCGCTTGCCGATGCCGGGAAATTCAGCATGGCGTGTTTTTACCGAAGCGAGCCCCGCCACCAGCACCAGGCAAAGCTCTTTATTACCGCTGCTCAGCCGCAGGGTTTCGCCCTTTTTCAGCAGGTATGCGTCAAAGCCAACATAGCGCCAGCCCGCGCTTTCCGGCGTAATGTGCTGGATGCGGCCCTGGCCGTCCGGCTGCTGTGCTTTTGAAAGAAAAGACATCCTCACCTCTCTTTTTAGCCTGAAAACGAGAAGCTACAGGCGCGTTGCCGCTTACCTGTAGCCTTGTTATGTGGGACAGCGCGATTAGCTCAGCGTTGGCATACTGAATTCCGATACCGTCTGCTGGCCGCTCGGCCAGCGCGCCGTGGCGGTCTTCATGCGGGTATAGAAACGCACGCCGTCTGGGCCGTGCACGTTGAGCGCGCCGAACACCGAACGCTTCCAGCCGCCGAAGCTGTGGAACGCCATGGGCACCGGCACCGGTACGTTAACGCCGACCATGCCCGCCTCAACGTCCTGCACGAACTCGCGCGCGGTGTGGCCGTTGCTGGTAAAGATAGCGCTGCCGTTGCCAAATTCATGGCTGTTTACCAGCTGTAGCGCGCTGGCGTAGTCCGGCGCGCGCATAATGCTCAGCACCGGCCCGAAAATCTCTTCACGCCAGATGGTCATCTCTGACGTCACGTTGTCGAACAGCGTACCGCCCACGTAGTAACCTTCCGCATGGCCTGGCACCTGGAAATTGCGGCCATCGACCACCAGCTTCGCGCCTTCCTGCTCGCCTTTGTCGATATAGCCCAGCACCTTTTTCTGGTGCGCGGCGGAAACCACAGGCCCCATCTCATTCTCCTCTGCGCCCTTGTTGATGCCAGGACCGACACGCAGCGCTTTGATCAGCGGCGTCAGGCTGGCAATCAGCTTGTCGGCGGTATCGTCACCGACTGCGACCACCACCGGCAGCGCCATGCAGCGTTCACCCGCCGAACCAAACGCGCCGCCCATAATGGCGTTTACCGTCGCGTCGAGATCGGCGTCTGGCATTACGATAGCGTGGTTTTTCGCGGCGCCGAACGCTTGCACGCGCTTACCGTGGGCGCTGGCGGTTTTGTAGATATGCTCGGCAACGCCGGAAGAGCCGACGAAGCTCACCGCCGCGATGCGCGGATCTTTATACAGCTGTTCAGCGTCTTCGTTAGAGGAGTGAACCACGTTAAATACGCCATCCGGCAGGCCAGCCTCTTTCAGCAGCTCCGCCATACGCACCGCCGCAGAAGGATCGAGCGCGGGCGGCTTCAGCACAAAGGTATTGCCGCATGCCAGCGCAATGGGGAACATCCAGAGCGGCACCATCGCCGGGAAGTTAAATGGCGTAATGCCCGCCACCACGCCCACCGGCTGCATCAGCGAATAGCTGTCGACACCCGTACCCACGCTGGCGGAATACTCGCCTTTAATCAGATGCGGAATGCCGCAGGCGAACTCCACCACTTCCAGCCCGCGCGTCAGTTCGCCCTGCGCATCCGACCAGACTTTGCCATGCTCAGAGACAATCAGTTCGGCCAGCTCATCGCGGTGCTGCTCCATTAACGCCTTGAAGTTGAACATCACACGGGCGCGGCGCAGCGGCGAGGTTTTTGACCACGCCGGGAAAGCCTCGTGCGCCACTTTGATCGCCTCGGCCACTTCCGCGCCGGTGCTTTGCGTCAGCTCGCGCACCACTTTGCCGGTTGCCGGATCGTAGACAGGGATGGTTTCGTTGCTGGCGCTGTAGGTAATCTGACCGCCAATGAAGTTTCCTGTGATGTTCATTCTGTCGCCTCTTTAAATGTGTGAGTTCCCTGCAGAGTCTTAGTCTGACCAGGCAAAACCGAAAGCATGCAATGAAGCTATTACAGTGAAATAAATTTTTCAAATGAAAGTTTTTGGAAAATTCCTTTTTAGCGGCATGGATCGCATTTTTTTCACTGGAGCGGAAAAGCGTGCTCTGACAAGGCCTGAAGCCACCCTGAGCCTTGCTATTTCCCTGCCCTTCCGGCGAGTAAAAACAGCAAAAGCAGCGTGCCGCCGAACGAAAAATGAAATTATTGCGAGGCAGATCTCAAGCTTTAAATTTCACAATTCACTCTTTATGAAATAAATGTTTTCTTTAGCGGCAGATTATTAACCCTGTCCTTTTGCCCCGCTACAGGAGCTGCAGCATGGCCATCGATCCCACCCGTTTCTGTATTAACCGTAAAATCGCCCCGAATCTTTCGCTGGAAGCCTTTTTCCAGCTGGTCCAGCGTCTGGGCCTGAACAAAGTCGAACTGCGTAACGATATGCCGAGCGGCAAGGTGTGCGATGACCTGACGGTCGACCAGACGCGCGGCCTGCTTGCCAAATACAACATTGAGGTGGTCACCATTAACGCCATCTACCCGTTTAACCGTGTCGATGAAGCGCTGCTGGCGAAAACCGACGCGCTGTTGCAGGAAGCGCAGGCGATTGGAGCGAAAGCGCTGGTCATGTGCCCGCTGAACGAAGGTATTGAGATTGCGCCAGAAGAGACGCTGGCAGCGATTAAAACTCTCGCGCCGCGCTTTGCGCAGCACGGCGTTCAGGGACTGGTAGAGCCGCTGGGCTTTCCGGTCAGCTCGCTGCGTTCGGCGGTGCAGGCCCAGCAGCTTATCCGCGATGCGCAGGTGCCGTTTAAGCTGGTGATCGACACCTTCCATCACCATCTGTATGAGAATGCCGAGCAGGAGTTTCCGGCAGAGATCGACGTCAATGTTATTGGTCTGGTGCATCTCTCCGGCGTGGAAGATACCCGCGCCACCGCCGAACTGACCGATGAAGAGCGCATTATGCTGAGTAACAACGACGTGTTGAACAGCGTCGCGCAGGTGAAACGGCTGGAGATGCTCGGCTATAAAGGTGTCTACGCCTTCGAGCCGTTCTCGTCGGAGCTGAACAGCTGGACGCCTGCTGAAATCGAACGCCAGATCCGCCACAGCATTGAACTACTGCAAGCCTGAATGATGCGCGGCGATCTGGCGATCGCCGCGTCGCCCTACCCTTATCTGTGTCTTCAGACACGTTTTTGGCCTCGGTCGGAGGCCGCTTTTTTAGCTCTCCTTCACTTCTGCTGGCGCTTCCGGCAACCGCCGCATCAGCCGCAGCGTGCAGAATAGCCCCAGACAGACCAGCAGCGCAGTCAGCAGATAGACCAGCGGCACGCCCGCGAAGCTCATGATAAATCCTGCCACCGGACCGGTGATGCCCAGCGCCAGATCCATAAAGGCGGTATAGGTCGCCAGCGCGCTGCCCTGATTCGCCTGCGGCACCGCTTTCACCGCCACCACGCCAAGCGCCGGGAACACCAGCGAGAAGCCCGCGCCGGTCAGCAGCGCGCCGGTTTTCGCCATCCAGGGATCGAATGCGCCCGCCACCAGAAACAGGCCGACCGCTTCGACGGCCAGACAGGCGCTGGCAACGCGCAGCCCGCCAAGGCGGTTAATCGCATTGGGGAACAGCAGACGCGTGCCGACAAAGGCCGCGCTGAACAGCGTCAGCGCGAACGCCGCACCGTCCCAGCCTTTCGCCTGATAGAACAGGGTAATAAAAGTGGCGATCACGCCAAATCCCGCCGATCCCATTGCCAGGATCAGGCCAAAGCCGTAGATTTTGCCCAGCACGTCGCGGAACGGCAATGGCCGCGCGCGGCTGCCTTTTACCGCCGGACGGGGCAGCGCCAGCAGGATCGCCAGCGCGCAGATAGCAATGATCACCATAGAGAGCAGCAGCAATCCACCGTGACGGTAAATGATCACCCCAAGCGGTGCGCCCAGCGCCATCGCACCGTAGGTGCAGATGCCGTTCCATGAGATGACGCGGCCAATATGATGCGACCCGACGCGCGCCACGCCCCACAGCGAGGTACCGGTGCCGGTAAAGCTCTGGCCGATGCCGAGAATAACGCGCCCGATGCAGAGCAGCGCCAGGCTGGCAACCGGCGAGGCCGCAAGCCACGTCGCCAGCAAATAGCACAGCCCGCTGAGCAGTACGCCCACCAGCCCCAGCACCACCACGCGCTTCGGTCCCCAGATATCGGCGTAGCGTCCGGCGTGTGGCCGACTCAGCAGCGTCGCCAGATATTGCAGGCTGATCACCACGCCCGCCCAGAAGGCGCTGTAGCCGAGCTGGTCATGCACCATGCCGGGCAGTACCGCCAGCTGTAAACCGATGGTGAGGTAGCTGGCGAAGTTGTAGATCACGATGGAGATAATCAGCAGGGTTAATCCGATGCCCTTATGAGCCGGTTCCGCTGCGGGTTGATCTGGCATGACAAATTACGCTCGTGGTTGACTGAGTTTTCACTACAGCTTGCCACCATAGCCGCAACAATTCGAGTCGCCGTATCAGGAGAATGGTCATATAGCCGTCATATTCGCCGCCTAAACTCGCGCCATAAAGTCCCAAAGAGGATAACAATCTGATGGCGCTCCTGAGTTTTCAGGCGCACGGCACCGCTGCCCAACCCGCGAACCTGCGCGGAGGTAGCCGATGACGCGCGCTTCCCTGCCCGTAACCGTGAAAGAAGTCAGCTGGTCGATCAACCGTCAGCCGATTCTGTATAACCTGTCGCTGGAGATCGCCGCCGGTGAAACACTTGCCCTGCTCGGCCCGTCCGGCTGCGGCAAAAGTACCCTGCTGAAACTGCTGGCTGGCCTGAACCAGCCGGAACGCGGTGAAATCTGGATCGGCGATCGCTGCGTCGCTACCCCTCGCCATTCGCTACCGCCTGAAGCGCGCCAGCTCGGCATGGTCTTTCAGGACTATGCGCTGTGGCCACATATGAGCGTTGGGGAAAATGTCGCTTTCCCGCTGCGCATGCGCGGCGTCGGCAAAAAGCCGCGCGAAGAGCAGGCCCGCGCCATGCTGGCACGCGTCGGCCTTGACGGTTTCGCCGCGCGTAAACCGGCGGCGCTCTCCGGTGGACAGCAGCAGCGCGTAGCGCTGGCGCGCGCGCTGGTGGCCGAACCTGCCATTCTGCTGTTTGACGAGCCGCTCTCTAACCTCGACCGCGACCTGCGTGAAAGCCTGGTACACAGCATGAAGACACTGCTGCGCCAGTCCGGCATTACCGCCGTCTACGTGACGCACGACCGCGACGAGGCGCAGATTATCGCCGATCGCACTCTTCATCTGGCGCAGGGCCAGATTGTTTCCATTACGCAATCCTCAGGGGAACCCTATGTCCTTTCTCAAGCCCGTTAAAACAGGAGCGATATTAACGATGCTGCTGACCACTGCCGCGATGATAAATAATGCCCATGCGCTGACGGTCTATACCGCGGGTCCCGGCTCGCTGGCGAAAAGCCTGGCGACCGGATTCGAAAAGCAGACCGGTATCAAGGTGAATATTTTCCAGGCCACCACCGGTAAGGTGATGGCGCGGCTGGAAGCCGAGCAGGCCAGCCCGCAGGCCGACGTGCTGATTTCTGCCTCCTGGGATACTGCTGAAGATTTGCAGCAGCGCGGCTGGCTGCTGCCCTATCAAAGCCCGAATGCCGGAAAGGTGCCGGACGCCTTTAAAACCGCCGACTATGTGGCGCAGGGCATCTCTGCGCTTGGCATCGTCTGGAACATCCAAAGCGGCACGCCGGAACCAAAAAACTGGCAGGATCTCACCGGACCGGCGTTTAAAGATAAGGTGACGACGCCCGATCCGGCGCTCTCCGGCGCGTCGCTCGACCTGTTAATTGGCCTGCAAAACGGCGAAGGCGAAAAAGCCTGGTCGCTGTTCCAGCAGCTGAAAGAGAACGGCATGGTCATCAGCGGCCCGAACGCGCAGGCGGTCACACCGGTTTTGCAGGGTGCGAAAGCCGCAGTATTCGGCGCGGTGGACTACGTCACCTATAACAATATTGCACAGGGCGAGGCGGTAAAGGTGATCTTCCCGGAGGGCGGCACCGTGGTCGCGCCGCGTCCGATGATGATCCTGAAAAGCACCCAGCATGCCGACGACGCGAAGAAATTCGTCGATTACGTGCTTTCTGACGCAGGCCAGCAGCAGGTGGCGAACGCCTGGCTGATGCCAGCACGTACCGATATCAAGGCGCAGCGCCCGCTTATCACGGAGATTCGGCTGCTGCCCATGCAGCAGGACGGCAGCGCCGATCGCGCGTCGGTGCTGAAGCGCTTCGCTACGCTGTTCGGCCAGTAAAATGTCGCGCGCCCTGAACAGCCTGATCCTGCTGGCGCTGAGCGTGCTGGTGGCGCTGCCGCTGCTGTTTATCCTGCTACAGGCGATCTTTCCACAGCTGGGCGCGGGAAGCTGGCAGGGTGCGTTTAGCGCGCTGCCACGTCTGTTTGCCGATGATACGCTGCTGCCAATGTGGGTCGGCACGCTGAAAGTCGGCGTTGGCGTGGCGCTCTGCAGCCTGATTATCGGCCTGCCGCTCGGCGCGCTGCGCGGGCTATTCCGTCTGCCTGGCGGGGCGCTCTGGGATCTGCTGTTTCTGGTGCCCTTTCTCACGCCGCCCTATATTGCCGCGCTCAACTGGACGCTGGCACTCCAGCGCAACGGCTATGTACAGCAGCTCACCGGCCTCGATCTGGAGAGCCTGCTGTTCAGCGCCAGCGGCATCACGCTGGTAATGACGGTCAATATCTTCCCGGTGGTCTATTTCGCCGTATCGCGCGCGCTGATGGCCAGCGGCCAGCGGCTGGCGCTGGTGGCGCGCGTACATGGTGCCTCAGCCTGGCGCGCGTTCTGGCACGTTACGCTGCCGCTGCTGCTGCCCACGCTGGCGGGCAGCGCACTGCTGGCATTTACGCTGGCGATCGATGAGTACGGTGTGCCAGCGGCGCTCGGCGCGCGCGCAGGTATCACGCTGATGACGGTGGGTATTGAGCAAAAGCTGTCTGACTGGCCGATCGATCTGCCTGGCGCGGCGATGCTGTCGCTGCTGCTGAGCCTGGTCGCGCTGGCAGCCTGGTTCGCGCAGCGCCGCCTGACTGCTTCCCAGGACGTCGCCACGATTGGCGGCAAGCCTGCAACCAGCGAAGCGGCCAGCGCAGGCGTCTGGACCCTGCCGATGGTGCTGCTGTTTGCGCTGACGGCGCTGTTCGCGGTGGCGCTGCCGCTCTGCTCGATGACGCTAAGCGGACTGCTCAATACGCTGTCGGGCGGCGTCAGCGGCACAAATCTGACGCTGCGCCACTTCGCCGCGCTGTTCTCCCAGCAGGGCGATGCGCTGAGCGCCTTTTCCACCAGCATCGGGCTGGCGCTGGGCGCGGCGATCCTGACTGGCGTGCTCGGTTTTCTGGTGGCGTGGCGCGTGGCGGAAGGTAAAAGCCGCGCGCTGGCGCTGCTGGATGGCCTGGCGCTGCTGCCTGCGGCCATTCCCGGCGTAGTGATCGGCGTGGGGTTGATCCTGCTATGGAACCGTAGCTTCTGGCCGGTTTCGCCTTACAACTCGCTGGCGATTCTGCTGCTCTCCTACTGCTGCCTGCTGCTGCCCTGGCCGGTGCGTTACGTCAGTAGCGCGCTGCGCCAGCTCGCCCCAACGCTGGAGCCAGCGGCCCGCGTGCACGGTGCGTCGCGCATTCAGGCGCTGCGCCTGGTGGTGTTTCCGCTGGTGTCGCCCAGCTTGCTGGCGGCGATGATGATGGTGTTCGCCGTCGCCTCGCGCGAGCTGGTCACCTCGCTGCTGCTGGCCCCCGCTGGCGTGCAGACCGTCGCCCTGTTTATCTGGCGGCAGTTTGAACAGGGCTCGGTCGGACAAGGCATGGCGATGGCAACCCTGACGCTATTTGCCAGCCTGGCGCTGATGCTGAGCGCGATGGCGCTGCTGCATCGCAGTAAAAAACTCTGATTTTCGCTGCGCTTTCATAGCAGAATCAGGCGTTTAATTACCCATCAGCTACACTACTCTCTGCGGTCTGGCTTTTCAGGAGAGGGAATGAGCGAACTACAGCGGGAAAAAATAGGGCAAAACATTCTAACGAAGCTAGCGATGCTGGTGATTATTCTCGCCGGGATCCGCGCCGCATCCGACATTATGGTGCCCTTCTTACTGGCCGCCTTTTTTGCCATCGTACTGAATCCCATCGTCACCTTTCTGATGCGGCGCGGCTGGCGGCGCGGGCTGGCGATCATGGTGGTCATCACGGTGATATTCATTATCATTTTGCTGCTGGTCGCGGTGATGGCCAGCTCGGTGAGCGAGTTCTCCGATCTCTACCCGCAACTGCGCGCCACGATGGAGCAGAAGATGACGGTGGTGCAGCATCTGGCGTCAGGCATCGGCATCCACGTCTCCACCAATACGCTGGTGCAACACTTCGATCCTAATATGCTGATGTCGTTCGCCACCGTCGCGCTGACGCAGTTCTCCGGCATGATGAGCAACTTCGTACTGCTGATCCTGACGGTGGTGTTTATGCTGTTTGAAGTGCACCATCTGCCCTACAAGATGCGCAACGCGCTGACTAACCCGCAGATCCGTATCGCCGGGCTGCACAAAGCGCTGAAAGGCGTGACGCATTATCTGGCCCTGAAAACCCTGATCAGCCTGATTACCGGCGTAGCGGTGTGGGCTTCGCTGTTTCTGCTCGACATTAAGTTCGCGCTGCTGTGGGGCGTGGTGGCGTTTATTCTTAACTATATCCCCAACATTGGGCCAATTATCGCCGGTATCCCACCGGTGCTACAGGCGCTGCTGCTCAACAGCGGCTACGATGCGGCGCTGGTGGCGGCGCTGTTTATCGCCATCCATATGGTGTTCGGCAATATGCTGGAGCCGCGCGTAATGGGACGCGGCCTGGGACTGTCGACGCTGGTGGTGTTTCTGTCGTTGATTTTCTGGGGCTGGCTGCTGGGGCCGGTCGGCATGCTGCTTTCCGTGCCGCTGACCAGCATTACCAAGATCCTGATGGAAACCACGCCGGGCGGCAGCCGGCTGGCGATTATGCTCGGCGCGGGACGGCCTAAACGCCATAAAATCTAGCCCAGCAGCCGCTGCTGCACCTGCGCGAGGTGGGATTCCATTGCGGCGCGTGCAACGGCGGCATTACCGTCGCAGATAGCAGCGGCGATCTGCTGGTGGTCGCGGTTCATCTCTTCAGTAAAGGCGTTATCCGCGTAGTGGCGCTCCAGCCGTCGGAAGTGCGCGCTGTCGCGCTTGTTCCACAGGTACTCCATCATATCGCGCAGCACCTCGTTACCGCTCATCTCACTGATCAGCAGATGAAAGCGCTTGTCCTGCTCAAGGAACGCCGCGTCGTTGGTGTTGTAGTCCAGCAGCCTGTCCGCCAGCGTGCGCAGCTGGTCGCGCTGCGCCGGGGTTCCATGTTGTGCCGCCAGCTCAGCCAGCATCCCTTCAAACGCCAGCCGCGCCTGTAGTAAATCCTGCAGGCCAAATTCTGCCTCTGTAGCGGGCGCGCTCGACTGCGGCAGCGGCTGCATAACAAATACGCCGTTGCCGGTACGAATATCTACCCAGCCGGTCATCTCGAGCGCAATCAGCGCCTCGCGCACCGAGGATCGGCTGACGCCCAGCTGCTTCGCCAGTTCGCGCTCCGGCGGCAGCGCGCCGCCTGGGGTAAATTCACCCCTTTTAATACTGTCCATAATCGCATTGGCGATCTGGCGATAAAGACGTTCCGTTTTGAGTGCAGTGAGCGCCATGTGTTTTCTCCTGTCAGCCGCGGTGCAGCGTAGCACAGGCCATGTAACGTTTTCGTCCTGCGCAATTCCCTGCGCTGCGATCGCGATCACGGCCTTTCCCGTCAGGCTAGCATACTCTTGGTCCAGCGGCCTGACCACTGGGCCAAAATATGCGGTTAAGGAGAAAAAATGGAACATACATGGCGCTGGTATGGCCCCAACGATCCGGTTTCGTTAGACGATGCGCGTCAGGCCGGTGCGACCGGCATCGTTACCGCGTTGCACCATATTCCCAACGGCGAAGTCTGGCCGGTGGAAGAGATCAAGGCGCGCCAGGCGCTGCTGGCGGCAAAGGATCTGGTCTGGTCGGTGGTGGAAAGTATCCCGGTGCATGAGGCGATCAAGACCCAGCGCGGCGACTATCAGCGCTATATCACCAGTTACCAGCAGTCGATTCGCAATCTGGCGGCATGCGGCATTGATACCGTCTGCTACAACTTTATGCCGGTGCTCGACTGGACGCGCACCGATCTTGCCTGGACGCTGCCGGACGGCGCAAAAGCGCTGCGCTTCGACGCCGACGCTTTCGCTGCTTTTGAGCTGCATATTCTGCAACGTCCCGGCGCAAAACAGGACTATTCAGCAGCCGAACAGGAAGCCGCCGCGCGCAGTTTCGCCGCCATGAGCGACGACGACAAAACGCTGCTGACGCGCAATATTATTGCAGGTTTGCCCGGTGCCGAAGAGGGCTATACGCTGGAGCAGTTCAGCGCCCAGCTGGCGCAGTATGACGGCATCGACAAGGCGAAGCTGCGCGAACATATGGCAGTGTTTCTGCGCGCCATCGTGCCGGTCGCTGAAGAGGTGGGCATTAAGCTGGCGGTGCATCCGGACGATCCGCCGCGCCCCATTCTCGGCCTGCCGCGCATCATCTCCACCGAGGAGGATATGCAGTGGCTGAAAGAGACGGTAGACAGCCTGCATAACGGCTTCTGTTTCTGCACCGGCTCTTATGGCGTGCGCGCCGACAATAATCTGACGCAGATGGCGGAGCGGTTTGCGGACCGCATTAACTTTATTCACCTGCGCGCCACGCAGCGCGAAGCCAATCCCAACAGCTTTCATGAGGCGGCGCATCTGGCGGGCGATGTGGATATGGTCGGCGTAATTAAGGTGATTCTGGCGGAGGAGCAGCGCCGTCGCCGCGCAGGAGAGAAACATGCGATTCCGATGCGCCCCGATCACGGCCATCAGATGCTCGACGACCTGCACAAGCGCACTAACCCCGGCTATTCGGCGATTGGCCGTTTGAAAGGTCTGGCGGAGCTGCGCGGCGTGGAGCTGGCGCTGCGCCAGACGCTGTTCAACGATTAGTTAAACTCTCAGGCGGCTGTCAGAGCCAAAAGCGCTCTGTGCCGCCTTTTAACCTGTCCGGCTTATTCCGCAAACAAACTGCGGTCGGTAATCGCCGCTACATCCACCTTGTTCGGCAGAATCTTTAGCTCGCTGAAGAGATCGGACACCTTCTGCACCCTGGCAATATCATCTGGCGTCACGGCGCGGATACCGTGCGAGATGCGCGCGGTAATTTTCTCTGCATCCGCAGGCGGCAGGCGCGTTAGCTGCGCATAAACCTGGTTGTACTCCTCTTTATGCGAAAGCGCCCATTCGCGCGCTTTCGCCAGCCGCTGCGCAAAATCGGCAATCGCCGCCCGCTTGCCCGGATCCTCCAGCGACTGCTGGGTGGCGGTCACGAACGATAGCGCGGTGGTAAGCCCTTTGCCGTCGCGCAGCAGGCGCGCGCCATGCTGTTCGGCAATGCCAAGATAGGGATCGAACGTTGCCCATGCCCCAATCTGCCCGGAGTTAAAGGCAGCGCTGGCGTCGGTCGGCAACACAAAACGCACCGGGACGTTGTCGCGCGGTACGTCTGCCTCTTCCAGCGCCTCGTACAACAGATGCTGCGAAATGCTGCCGCGCGCTGAGGAGACCACGACCTCTTTGCCCGCTAAATCCTTCACGCTGTGCACCGGCGAATCAGCGGGCACGATCAACCCGTTAGCACCCGCATCACCCACGTTAGTAGCGATGATTTTCAGCGGCACGCCGCCGGATGCTGCCATCAGCACCGGCAAATCACCGGCATACGAGGTATCTACCGCCCCGGCGCGCTGCGCTTCAAACAGCGGCGCTGCGCCCTGGAAATTGGCCCAGCGATACTGGTAAGGGGCATCCTTCAGCACGCCGGACGCCTCCACCAGCGAGCGCAGATTGCGCGCCTGATCGCCCAGCACCAGCGTTACTTTGCTGAGATCGGGCGCGGCCTGCGCCATCGCGCTGGCGCTCAGCAGCAAGGCTGCCGCAAAACCTTTCAGTCTGTTCATCGAGGTTCCTTACAGGGCGTTGCGGTTGAGCTGGCGGATATAGGCATCCCAGTGCAGCTGGTATTTTTTATTGCGAATGCTGTTGTCAAACGCCTGCGCCGCCTTCTCCGACACGGCATCCGGCAGAATAATCAGTTCAGCGCCACCAGACTGTGCGGCCAGCTGCGCCTGACAGGCACGCTCAAGGTAGTAGAGGTTATAGAACGCCTCTTCAATGCTGCCGCCTGCGGTTAACAGGCCGTGGTTGCGCAGGATCAGTGCGTTAAGGCTGCCAAGATCGGCCACAATGCGCTGCTGCTCGTCGAGATCCAGCGCGATCCCCTCGTAGTCGTGGTAGCCGACGCGGTTGTGGAAGCGCGTGCTGTGCTGGGAAATCATCAGCAACCCCTGCTTCTGCGCCGACACGCCAATGCCCGCCGCCGTGTGGGTATGCATCACCGCGTGTGCATCGGGACGCGCGCGATGGATGGCGCTATGGATAACAAATCCTGCCGGGTTGATCCCCAGCCCGGTAGGATCGTCAATGATATTGCCGTCAATATCGATCTTCACCAGCGTTTCTGGCTGGATCTCGTCGAAAGTCTGGCCATAAGCATTAATCAGGAAGTGCGGCTCATCGCCCGGCACGCGCAGCGAAAAGTGCGTGTAGATATGATCGGTCCAGCGCAGTTTCGCTGCCAGATGGTAGGCCTGCGCCAGTTTTACGCGCGCCTGCCACTCCACGTCGGAAATGCGCTGTTGAAGGGAGGAAGATGCCAGCGTTGCCGTACTCATATGCGCCTCTTTTTTAAGCTATTCAGTGTGGCGTCATCGTTACACAGCGTTTTGACTGCTGGGAAATATCAAAAGCGGCAAAACATTGTCAATAAATGCAAAGCGCGGTCGATACTTGATCTGTATCACCTGCTCATCTGAGCAAAACGCTACCCTGCACGGCCTGAGGGCGTGCTATGCTGCGCTGACTAAATTTGCACCTCCTCACAGCAATACTAACATTCAGAGGAATTCGCGGTGCCGCCGTTAAAACGAAAACGCGACTATGCCAGAGTAATCATTATCTTATCCGGGGTGCTGCCGTTACTGCTTGGCATCCTGTTTACCGCTATTGATGCCCGACATACCGTTGAACAGCAGCAGATCAGCGCCGCGAATACGCTGCTTTTACAGGCAGAAAAAATGAGTGACAGCGCCTGGGATATGATCACCTGGCTGCGCCAGTATCACTATCAGTCCTGCAGCGAGATCGAAGGCGTTTTGCAGCGCGCCGGCACCCTCAATGCCTATTTCCGTGCCATCGGTAAGCTGGAAGGTCAAACCATTACCTGTTCGTCAGCTTATGGCCTGAATCCCGGCACATTAAGCGAGATGATGCAGCGCGCACCGCCAGTAACCGGTAAATCCTGGTGGAGTCTCTCCCTGGCGGGTACAGCTGGCGTGCCGCAGCGTCCGGCGGTGATTTTTGTCCGCCAGCTGGCCGATAATGAAGGTTTCTGGGCCATTATTGACGGCCAGTATCTGATGGACTTTATGAGCGCGATTGGCGAAGCGCGCGGTTATCGGGCCAGTATGCGTTTTAATGGTGGCGCGCCGATTTCCATGGGTGAAGAGGAGCCAGCTTCTTCAGGCCTGTTCAATGCCCAGATTTATCAGGCGCAGTCGAGTCGCTACCCTATCAGCGTCACTATCGAAACCCCTGGTTCAGAGCTGATGCGTACCTGGCGACAGGTCATCTTCATCTTCCTGCCGATGACGGCGATCCTCTCTATTTTACTGATGGTACTGACCGCCAACTGGCTACAGCGCCGTATTTCGTGGCGCGATGAAATCCGCCGTGCCATTCGTACACGCCAGTTCTCAGTACACTACCAGCCGGTCTATAACAACAACACGCAGAAGTGCGCAGGGGCAGAAGCACTGCTGCGCTGGACGCTGCCGAGCGGCGACAGCATCCGCCCGGATATCTTTATCAGCGCCGCCGAGGCGGAAGGCATGATTGTTCCCCTGACGCGCCACCTGCTGGATTTGGTCGCCGACGACGTTCAGCAATGGGACGTTGCACCAGGTTTTCATATGGGCATTAACCTCGCCGCCGATCACCTGCAACATCCATCATTTGTCGAAGATATGCTGAATTTCGCCGAAAGGGTTAAGCACAAGCAGCTGCTGATTACGCTGGAGCTGACCGAACGCAGCCTGATTAAAGATGGCGAAGATGTGGCGAAGAAACTCGACCGCCTGCGTGCTGAGGGAATGATGGTCGCCATTGATGACTTCGGCACCGGGCACTGTTCGCTAAGCTATCTGCAAACCTTCGCGCTGGACTATTTAAAAATCGATCGCGGTTTTATTAACGCCATCGAGTCGCTGTCAGGGGAAACGCCGGTACTCGACGCGATTATCAATCTTAGCCATAAGCTACAGCTGGAAGTGCTGGGTGAAGGGGTCGAAACGTCGTTGCAATATCTCTATTTGCGCCAGCGCGGCGTGACCTTTATTCAGGGCTACTACTATGCCCGGCCGATGGATAACCGCGCGCTGGTCGCCTGGCTCGCCGAGTATGGGCAGCAACCGCTGCGTATAGAGGAACCCGATGATGCTCAACTGTACCCTTCTTGATGATTACCAGAACGTGGCGCTGACGCTGGCAGACTGGTCTTCACTGCAGCCCACCGTCCAGACGCGATCGTTGCAGCAGCACATCGCGGACGATGAAGCACTTGTCGCCGCGCTTGCCGACAGCGATATCCTGGTGGCGATGCGCGAACGTACCCCACTCACTGCCGCCCGTCTGGCACGGCTGCCACGCCTGAAGCTTATCGTTACCTCGGGCATGCGCAACGCCGCCATCGATCTCGACGCCTGCCGCGCGCGCGGCATTGCCGTATGCGGCACCGCCAGCAGCAGCGCACCGCCGCTGGAGCTGACCTGGGGCTTATTGCTGGCGCTGGCGCGCCATATCGTGGCGGAAAATCAGGCGCTACGCAGCAACGGTCCCTGGCAGCAGCATCTTGGCATCGCGCTTGAGGGTAAAACGCTGGGGCTGGTTGGGCTGGGGAAGATCGGCGGCGGCATGGCAAAGGTGGCGCAGGCGTTCGGTATGCAGGTTTGTGCCTGGAGCCAGAACCTGACGGCTGCGCGCGCGGCAGAATGCGGGGTAGAGCTGATGCCGTCGTTACAGGCGCTGCTGGCAGCGAGCGACGTGGTGTCGCTCCATCTGGTATTAAGCGAGCGCACGCACCATCTGCTCGACGCCGCCTCGCTGGCGCAGATAAAGCCGGGCGCGCTGCTGATCAATACCTCGCGCGCGGGCCTGGTGGATCAACAGGCGATGATTGCCGCATTGCGTTCAGGCCAGCTGGCGGGTGCCGCGCTGGACGTCTTTGACACCGAGCCGCTGCCTGCCGATCATCCGCTGCGGCAGCTGCCGAACGTGCTGGCGACGCCGCATCTGGGTTATGTCGCTGACGATAACTACCGGCGCTACTTTACCCAGGCGGTAGAAGATATTGCTGCCTGGCTGCGGCATCAGCCGCTGCGCTCGCTACTTTAGCCGTCTTGCGCGCTGCTTTCTTACCACGCGCAGCGCCACTTCAACGCTCTCATCCTGGCCGCCCAGCGGTGACATTCGCGGGTCCTGCGCCTGTAGCCGCTGGCTAATACGCGTCAGCGTCGGCAACAGCTGCTGATACTCTTCCACGGGTGGTGCCGCTGTGATTTCGGCTTCGCTCTGTCGACGGTTAGCGGAGAGCCAGTCGTTGGTGCGTGCTGACTTTCGCTCAGCCATCACCATCAATGGACGGTGATCGAGCCTGATGCTACGCGGCATGTCTGGCGCAGAGTCCGGCGAAGCGTAACGGGTAAGTTTCTGTTCTGTGCTGTCGATGGCTGATAGCCATGGATTGTCGAAGGGGGCGGTCTCTTTCCTTACCATTGATCCTCCGTTAACAGTAAGGCGCAAAGTATCACTGAATACTCGAGTAGCAGCAAGTTCAGCGGCGCCTGGCAAGGCGCTCCAGCGCGCCTGAATGTGCAGAACACTATAGTTGACGCTAGCTGGACAGATTGAGCGCCTTCAAATTTTGAGAAAAAACCGCCTGGCGCAAAGCCATTTTTTTGCCGCTTATTTTGCCTGTCAAACGAGACGCTATTCTCGGCAAAAAAGGTCAATATCAGACCAAACATGACAAATATCAAAGAAAAACGGTATACTCTGCCACTTGACGCAATAATTTCAACACTAATTATTGCGCTTAGTAGCCAGTGGAAAATTCTGCCGAACGGCTATGCTTAAATTTTCTCAATGCCGCGGACTGTCTTGTTCAACCGGTTCGCGACCTTGAGGACTTTCATGTGCTATTACAGGGTAACTCTATGAAACTACGTAGGAAGCGTGTCAAACCTATTGGGCTGGATGACGTCACCATTATTGATGATGCCCGTTTGCGTAAAGCCATTACCGCAGCATCGCTGGGAAACGCGATGGAATGGTTCGATTTTGGTGTGTACGGGTTCGTTGCGTACGCGCTGGGTAAAGTCTTTTTCCCTGATGCGTCACCGGGCGTGCAGATGATCGCCGCGCTGGGTACCTTCTCTGTTCCCTTTTTAATCCGACCGCTGGGCGGCCTGTTCTTCGGCATGCTGGGCGATAAGTATGGTCGCCAGAAAATCCTGTCGATCACCATTGTCATCATGTCGATCAGTACCTTCTGTATCGGCCTGATCCCCTCTTATGCCTCCATCGGTATCTGGGCCCCGATTCTGCTGTTAATCGCCAAGATGGCGCAGGGCTTCTCCGTCGGCGGCGAATACACCGGTGCCTCGATCTTCGTGGCGGAATATTCGCCCGACCGTAAGCGCGGCTTTATGGGGAGCTGGCTCGACTTTGGCTCTATCGCGGGCTTTGTGCTCGGCGCGGGCATTGTGGTCCTGATCTCCGCCATTATCGGCGAAGCGAAGTTTATGGAATGGGGCTGGCGTCTGCCGTTCTTCCTCGCGCTGCCGCTTGGCCTTATCGGCCTCTATCTGCGCCATGCGCTGGAAGAGACCCCGGCGTTCCAGCAGCACGTTGAGAAACTGGAGCAAGGCGACCGTGAAGGTCTGCGCGATGGCCCGAAAGTTTCGTTTAAAGAGATCGCCAGCAAACACTGGAAAAGCCTGCTTGCCTGTATCGGTCTGGTGATCGCCACCAACGTAACCTATTACATGCTGCTGACCTATATGCCGAGCTATCTGTCGCATAACCTGCACTACTCGGAAGATCATGGCGTGTTAATTATCATCGCCATCATGCTCGGTATGCTGTTTGTCCAGCCGGTAATGGGTATGCTCAGCGACCGCTTTGGCCGCCGTCCGTTTGTTATCGTGGGCAGTATCGCGCTGCTGATTTTCGCTATCCCGGCCTTTATGCTGATCAACAGCGGCGTGCTGGGGCTGATTTTCGCCGGTCTGCTGCTGCTGGCGGTGATCCTTAACGCCTTTACCGGCGTCATGGCATCGTCACTGCCCGCCATGTTCCCGACGCATATCCGCTACAGCGCGCTGGCAAGCGCCTTTAACATCTCCGTGCTGATCGCCGGTCTGACGCCGACCGTTGCGGCATGGCTGGTAGAGGCCACCAGCAACCTCTATATGCCGGCTTACTATCTGATGGTGGTCGCGGTGATCGGCCTGATTACCGGCATCTACATGAAAGAGACGGCGAATAAACCGCTGCGCGGCGCAACGCCTGCGGCTTCTGACCTCGAAGAAGCGCGTGAAATCCTGCAGGAGCATCACGACAACATCGAGCAGAAAATCGAAGATATTGATGCCGAGATCGCGCGTCTGGAAGAGAAGCGTAAAAACCTGGTACAGCAGCATCCCGACATTAATGAGTAACCTGATTTCTCCCGCCGCCCGGCGGGAGAATTTTTTCTGCACATCCTCCCCGCCGCACACAATCTTCATTCTTGCCGATGAAAAGGAGTAAACTAGCGCTACTTTTTTCACCTGCGTAAGAATGAATATGTCTGACTTCTCTCTGCTCCAGCGTCCAAGAAGGCTGCGTTCCAGCCCGGCGATGCGTGAACTCTTCCAGGAAACCTCTCTCAGCCTGAACGATCTGGCCCTGCCGATTTTCGTTGAGGAAGGTGTTGACGATTACAAAGCCATTGAAGCGATGCCGGGCGTGATGCGCATTCCGGAAAAACGCCTTGCTTATGAGATTGAGCGCATTGCCAAAGCGGGCATCCGCTCGGTGATGACCTTCGGTATTTCGCACCACACTGACGCGACCGGCAGCGATGCCTGGAACGAAAACGGCCTGGTGGCGCGGATGTCTCGTATCTGTAAAGACGCGGTGCCGGAAATGATCGTCATGTCCGATACCTGCTTCTGCGAATATACCAGCCACGGCCACTGCGGCGTGCTGTGCGATCACGGCGTTGATAACGACGCGACCCTGATCAATCTGGGCAAGCAGGCGGTCGTTGCGGCAGCAGCGGGCGCGGACTTTATCGCGCCGTCGGCGGCGATGGATGGCCAGGTTAAGGCGATCCGTCAGGCGCTGGACGCGGCGGGCTTTACCCAGACCGCCATCATGTCCTACTCCACCAAGTTCGCCTCATCGTTCTACGGCCCGTTCCGCGAAGCAGCGGGCACCGCGCTGAAAGGCGATCGCAAGACTTATCAGATGAATCCGATGAACCGACGCGAAGCCATTCGCGAGTCGCTGATCGACGCTGCCGAAGGCGCAGATTCACTGATGGTGAAACCGGCTGGTGCCTATCTCGACGTGCTGCGTGAAATCCGCGACCGCACCGAGCTGCCGCTGGCTGCGTACCAGGTCAGCGGCGAGTACGCCATGATCAAGTTCGCTGCTCAGGCGGGCGCGATCGACGAGCGTAACGTGGTGCTGGAGAGCCTGGGTGCCATTAAACGCGCCGGTGCCGACCTGATTTTTAGCTATTTTGCCCTTGATCTCGCCGAACAAAAAGTGCTCTGATTGTCCCCAACATCCTGTGGTCGGCCATCGCAACGATCGCAGGATGCCTTTTTAGCCCTCGTGGCAACACCAGTTTCGCTTCACCTGTATAACTAACTACAAGAGTACCGCGATGAGAGCACCTCAACATCCTGCTAATGAGGCGCAACGCCTTGTCCAGCTGCACGACATGAAGATCCTCAACACGCCGCCGGAAGAGCGTTTCGACCGCCTGACACGTCTGGCGCGCCGCCTGTTTGATGCGCCAGTTGCGCTGGTCAGTCTGGTGGAGGCCAGCCAGCAGTGGTTCAAATCCGTTGCTGGCCGCTATGACGCGCCCGGTACGCCGCGTGACATCTCCTTCTGCGGCCATGCCATTTTGCAGGACGACGTGATGGTGATCGAGAATGCCCTGAACGACGGCCGTTTTCATGACAATCCGCTGGTCACAGGCGATCCCCATATCCGTTTTTATGCGGGCTGCCCGCTGCGTGGGCCGGGCGGCGTCAACGTCGGGACGTTATGCATTCTGGGTCATGAACCGCGTGAATTCAGCGCCGAAGACCGCGCGACGCTGCGCGATCTGGCCGCCATGGCTGAAGCGGAACTGACGGCGTTTCAGACCGCCACCTGCGATGAGCTGACGCAGATTACCAACCGGCGCGGCTTTATGACGCTGGGCCAGCTGGTGTTGAACGACTGCCTGTTAAAGCAGCATCCGGCCAGCCTTACCTTTCTCGATCTGGATAAGTTTAAGCAGATCAATGACACACTCGGCCATCGCGAAGGCGACCGTGCGCTGATGGATTTTGCCGATGCGATGAAAGTCTGTTTCCGCCATCTCGATCTTTTTGCCCGACTCGGCGGTGACGAGTTTGTGGTGCTGTTCAACGGCCTACGCCAGCCGGAAGCGGAAGCGCTGCTTGGTGATTTTGAGCGCTATTTGCAGCAGCAGACCAGCGGCCTGAATCGACGATATGTGCTGCACTTCTCATCAGGCGTTGTCGAGTTTGACCCCGCCCGTCCGCAAAACCTGGAGCAGATGCTGGAAGGGAGCGACGCACGCATGTACGCCGCCAAGAAAGAAAAGAAAGCACTGATCTAACGCTGCGATAACGCGTCAATGAGCGCCTGGTTAAACTTCGCGGGCGCTTCCATCTGCGGCGCATGGCCCATACCCGGGAACTCAATCAGCCGCGCACCAGGAATACGCTTCGCTGTCTCTTTCCCCAACACTTCATAGTGCCCCAGCGTTGCCTTCACCTCCGGCGAGGCAATATCGCTGCCGATAGCCGTGGTGTCAGACGTGCCGATCATCAGCGTGGTCGGCACCTTCAGTTCGCCAAACTCATAAAATACCGGCTGGGTAAAAATCATGTCGTAGATCAGCGCGGAGTTCCACGCTACCTTTTTGTGGCCCGGGCCGGCATTCAGCCCCGCCAGCATATCGACCCATTTGTCATATTCTGGTTTCCACTGGCCGCTGTAGTAGGTGTGCTGCTCATACTTTTTAATGCCCGCCGCGTCGAGCTTTAGCTCGCGCTGATACCACTGATCGACGCTGCGCCAGGGCGCGCCTTTGGCTTTCCAGTCTTCCAGTCCAATGGGATTCACCAGCACCAGCTGCTGCGTTTCACCGGGATACATCAGCGCATAGCGCGTCGCAAGCATACCGCCAGTGGAATGGCCCACGATCACGGCTTTCTTTATCCCCAGATGTGCCAGCAGCTGGTGCGTGTTGTCCGCCAGCTGCTGGAAACTGTACTGATAGTTATCAGGCTTACTGGCGCTGCAAAAGCCGATCTGATCCGGCGCGACGACGCGATAGCCCGCCTGGCTCAGTGCACGAATACTCTCTTCCCAGGTCGCGCCGCAGAAATTCTTGCCGTGCAGCAGCACGACGGTCTGGCCGTTGGCGTTGTTAGCGGGTTTGACATCCATGTAGCCCATGCTGAGCGGCTGCTGCTGAGAGGAAAAATCGAAGCGCTGTAGCGGAAAAGGATACTGAAACCCTTCCAGCTGTTCACCATAGGTGCTGGCAGCCATCACGGGTGCAGCGGTAAGCAGCGCTACCGACGCGAGCAAGGCGGCAAGCGGTTTTTTCAGGCCAGATGTGAGGTGCATGCGGGGATCTCCATATGAGCAAAAGAACAGCAGTGTGACATGCGCGAGGGCTGACCGTATTGTTGCGCTGTGTCATGCCGATGATTTTTATCAAAAGAAGCGTAGCTGGCCTGTATCATTTTGCCTGCTGACCGCAAATAAACAGAAAATTTGTTCCGATCAATTTATTTTCTGGACACTGTAAGAAATCTAAATATTCCAGCCAGGGCAAGCAAAATCATTTACCTTTAATTATTGTTTTTATTTACTCCTTTCAACTAAAAAATAACATCACTCTTTTTTTGATAAAAAGTACGCGTTTAGCTCCTCTTGCCAAAAATAAAAATGCATTTATTGATAATTCTTTACCGAAGCTGTGCATAGCGAAAGATTAATTTCCTTACACTGTGCACTCATTTTGGAGGAGGTGGATGATGCGCGAGAAGAAATATAACGAAGAGGTTATTGATACGATTACCGACTGGATTAATAACCATCTTGATCAACGGCTGAGCATTGATGATATTGCTGAGAAATCGGGTTACTCCAAATGGTATTTGCAGAAACTGTTTGCGCGTTGCCGCAATGAAACGCTGGCGCGCTATATTCGCAAACGCAAGCTGGCCGCCTGTGTGCATGAGCTGAAAAACAGCGCGGTGCCCATTATTACGCTGGCGGTAAAGTACCACTTTGAGAGCCAGCAATCTTTTACCCGCTCTTTTAAGCAGGTAATGGGCTGCACGCCTTACGTCTGCCGTAAGCAGCAGCTCGATGCGCAAACTCAGGCGCAGCTGGAAGGGAACATTAATCCCTGTGCGCTGTGTCGCCAGGCACAGCCTGCCAGCCATGTATCTAAGCGATACACCGCGAAGCGCCTGAATATCCGCACGATTGATGATGGTGAGTCATATAATGCGCTGCGCTAACGTTGCCTCAAGCGCAAATAATTAAAGGGCAAGCGCCGTGCCCTTTAATTATTTATTCTTCATCCGGCGCATAATACTGCACGCCAATTTTAATACGCTCACGCCCGCTGGCGACGCGATGACGATTAGAATCGCGCAGCGAATAGATACAGCCACAATATTCCTGCTGATAAAAGCGCTCGCGCTTGCTTATTTCAATCATGCGCGCCGAGCCGCCGCCTTTGCGCCAGTTGAATTCCCAATAGAGCATGTCGGGATAATGCGATGCGGCACGCACGCCACAGTCGTTAATTTGCTGCATATTCTTCCAGCGTGAAATGCCCAGCGAACTGGTGATCACTGGAAAACCGTGTTCATAAGCGTAGAGCGCGGTGCGCTCAAAGCGCATATCAAAGCACATGGTGCAGCGCTCACCGCGCTCCGGCTCCCACTCCATGCCTTTCGCCCGCTCAAACCAGTTATCGCGATCGTAATCCGCATCGACAAAAGGCACGCCGAACTGCTCGGCAAAACGGATGTTCTCCTCTTTGCGCAGTTCGTACTCTTTTAACGGATGGATATTCGGGTTGTAGAAGAAGATGGTGTAGTCGATGCCAGACGCGAGCATCGCTTCCATCACTTCACCGGAACAGGGCGCGCAGCAGGAGTGCAACAGTACTTTGTTGTGGCCGCCTGGCAGCGGCTTACGCTGAACGGATTGGGACATGCTAACTCCTTGTCAGAATATGCCGCGAGTGTAGTGTTTCAGCGCTGAGGATGCAAAAAAGGGCGCTGGCGCGCCCCGGTTTACCACTGCAATAGCTGTCCGGCGTAATCCACATAGTGGTGGCCGCCGCGCCCACGATACGCCTCCAGCTGTTTAACCAGCCCTTCACCGCTCTGCTCCACCGTTAACGGCGCGGATTCACCGCCCATATCGGTTTTTACCCAGCCCGGATGCAGCGACAGCAGGGTCGCCGGGTGCGCGTTGATCTGCGGCAGCAGCGCGCGGCTCAGCATATTCAGCGCTGATTTGCTGGCGGAGTAGATCGGCATCGCCGCCGTGTCGTTCTCGTTCAGGCTGCCCAGAATAGAGGTGGTGAAGCCAATCACGCCGTTCTGCTTCGACAACAGTGGCAACAGGGTTTCAGCGCTGCGCACCGGTGCTATGGTGTTGGTCAGGAACAGCTGTGCCAGCTCATCGTCGCTGCTCTGTAACAGGTTCTGGTGTGACGGGCCTGAAATACCCGCATTAATCAGAATGATGTCGAACTGCTCATCTTTGAGCTGCTCCGCCAGCTGGCGCACCTCGTCCTGGTGCGTCATATCCAGCGCATGCCATTGCGCCTGGGCCTCCGGCGCGCTGCTGCGGTAAGTCGCGGTGACCTGCCAGCCCTTTGCTGCCAGCGCCTTGACGACGGCCAGGCCAATACCGCGCGATGCGCCAATCACTAATGCTTTGCCTGCCATATCGGTTCCTCTCTGATGAAGTGACCTAATCAGCTTATAGTCTGGCGCGCAGAAGATGGCGTTGTGGGTGCGATTAAAAGGGGCAAAAGCACAGGGTGTAAAAAAGGCGGCTTACGCCGCCTGTTTTCAGTGTGCTGCCATCTGCTCAGGCAGATCCAGCAACTTGCGCTTGCCTGCCACTTCTTCGGCTTTCACCGGCGTGGCGGCGTTGCCCCAGCTGTTGCGGATATAGGTCGATACCGCTGCAACCTGCTCGTCCGTCAGCTTCCAGGCAAAGCTCGGCATCGCGCCGCTGGTCGGGTTGCCCTGCGTCACCGCGCCGCGCCCGCCCTGCAATACCGTGGTAATGATGGAGGAGGCATCGTCTGCCAGCAGGCCTGGGTTGTTCGCCAGGCTAGCGGCGAGGTTTGGAATGCCCTTGCCGTCGCTGTTATGGCAGGCGCTACAGTTAGCGCTGTAGACATTCTCACCCGTCTTCATCAATGCGCTGCCGCGGGCCTGCGGCTGCGGCGGCTGTGCCGATGAGGCAGGCTGCGCCTTCAGGTAAGTGGCGATAGCACGCAGATCGGCGTCGTTAAGGTGCTGCGTTGAGTTGGTCACCGCTTCCGCCATCGGGCCGGACGCCACGGCGACGTGGTTGCTGCCCAGCTTCAGGTAATCGACGATCTGCGCTTTGCTCCAGCTGCCAATGCCGACGTAGCGGTTCGACGTCAGGTCCGGCGCATGCCATTCGCTGAGGTTGCTGCCCTGCAAGTAGTCGCCGGTATCACCGCCGAGCAGGTTCTTCGGCGTGTGGCAGGCGCCGCAGTGTTCCAGGCCTTCCACCAGATAGGCACCGCGATTGAACTCGGCGGACTTGCCCGGATCGGTTTCAAAACCGCTGTTGCGGAAGAACAGCAGGTTCCAGCCCATCATCGCCAGACGGATGTTGTACGGGAAGCCGAGATTGGTTTCCGGCACCGGGTAATGCACCGGTTTTACCGATCGCATATAGAGCCACAGGTCGTGCATATCCCGATCGCTGACCTTCACGTAGGCGTTGTAGGGCATTGCCGGATAAAGATGCTCGCCCTCTTTGCCTTTGCCGTGACGCACTGCGCGGTAAAAGTCGCGCTCGGTCCAGCTGCCGATGCCGGTTTCTGTGTCTGGCGTGATGTTGCTGGCAAAAATGCCGCCGAACGGCGTGCTGATGGAGTAGCCGCCCGCGAAGGCATCTTTGCTGCCCGGCGCGGTATGGCAGGCCACACAATCGCCCGCGATGGCAATATATTTGCCGCGCGCCACCGCGGCGGCATCCGCTGCCGTCGGCGGCTGGCTGGTTAGCGTCTGGTTATCCGCGACGTCATCGGCTGAGGTATCGCCGTTCTGCCACAGCAGACCGGCCGCAATCACGCCTGCGATCACCACCGCGCCGCCTGCAAGGGTTGTTTTTTTCATATCACACCTTTACCAGTGGGCCGGGGTTTTTCAGGTATTGATCGATGATCGCCTTCGCCGTCCACAGGCTGAGCGCGCCAATCGTGCCGGTTGGGTTGTAGCCTGCGTTGTTCGGGAAGGATGACGCGCCAAGCACAAACAGGTTGTGCATATCCCAGCTCTGCTGATAGCGGTTGAGGACGCTGGTCTTCGGATCGGTGCCCATCACTGCACCGCCGATGGTATGGTCGCTGGCGAAGTTATAGGGCGAATAGTTGCCGGATGCCGAGTTGGTGCCGATCACGGTTTTCGCGCCCATCGCTTTGCCGATCTCTACACTCTTCTCCTCGATAAATTTCGCCGAGCGGCGGTCATTCTCGTTGTAGTCGAAGGTGACGCGCAGCAGCGGGTTACCGTTGTCGTCTTTGTATTCCGGGTCAAGATCGAGGTAGTAATCTTCGTGCGAGAAGCTGGTGCCCTGGCCGAAGATAAAGGTCGCGTTCTGGAAAGCGTGGGTATACGCCTTTTTCCACTCTTTGCCCCAGCGCGGCGTGCCCGGCGGCAGCGCGTCGGCATTGCCGATAGGACGCGCGCCGCGCGCCACCACCAGAATGCCCGCACCGCCGATGAAATCTTTGTCGCTATGGTCAAAGTTATCGCCGTTCCAGTCATCAACCTGCTGCGACAGCGCGCCCGCGCCGATGAACTGGTTGAGGTATTCATCCTCAAAGAACAGGCTGGCACCGGAGACGGTCTGGAAGCTGTAGGCGCGCCCTACCGTGCCGGTTTTGGTTTCAGGGTTATAGGGCTGGCCGATTTTCGACAGCAGCAGCAGACGCACGTTCTGCATCTGGAACGCCGACAGGATCACCATATCGGCCGGCTGCACCCACTCTTTCTTGTTCTTGTCGATGTAGGTTACGCCGGTGGCAGTTTTGCCATCTTCCGACTTATTGACGCGCACCACGGCAGAATCGGTCAGCACCGTAAAGTTCTCGCGCTGCATCAGCGCCGGGATTACGCAGGCGTTCGGGCTGGATTTGGAGAAGTTGCCGCAGCCGTAGTAGAGGCAGTAGCCGCAGTAGGTGCACGGGCCCATGCGCACGCCGAGCGGGTTAACATAGGCGCGCGAGGTCTGTCCGGCAGGCACCATAAAAGGATGCTGGCCAAGCGATTTGGCTGCGTCGCGGAACAGATCGGTCAGGCGCGTGCTCTCCAGCGGCGGCAGCGGATATTCGCTGCTGCGGTTGCCCTCGAACGGATTACCGTCGGCAACGATCTCGCCGTTAAGCTTGCCCGCTTTGCCGGAAACGCCCGCGATCCTCTCAAAACGGTCGTAAAAAGGCTCCAGCTCATCGTAGGTGACGCCCCAGTCTTGCAGGATCAGGCCGTTAGCGATCTTCTCCTTGCCGTAGCGCTCTACCGTCTGGGTATAAGGCTGTAGGTCCCACGGCGTAAAGCGCCAGGCCATACCGGCCCAGTGCGTGCCGGACCCCCCCACGTTATAGCCCAGCTCGTTCAGGTTCCATTCGCGCGTCGGCAGCGCGGTTTCGCTGCGGTTGTTACGGAAAGTGGTGGTTTCTACCGCAGGCGGCAGCAGCATGCTGCGGCGCGTATCCCAGCGCAGCTCATCGGTGTCGATGGAGGGTGGAAAATCGGTGGCGGTTTCAAACCACGGGCCGCGTTCGATGGCGACCACGTTCAGGCCGGCGCGGGTCAGCTCTTCAGCAATCAACGAGCCGCACCAACCCAGGCCGACGATCACAGCGTCAGCTTTTGGACGAATATTTTGCATGTGTTAACTCACTGCTCAGTCAGACTGAAGAGTCAAAGGGTGTTATCAATCAGGCTGGTCGGGATGATGTTCAGCTTCTTCCCTTTCTTGCCAATCAAATCGCGGAAGTCGTAGCGCGCGCCGGGAAAACCGAGCATCTTCCAGCTGGCCATCTCTTTGTTGCCACCGTAAATCGGATCGGCAAGAAAGCCTTCCCGTACGTTCTGCAGCAGCAGCTCAAAGAAGACTTTGGTCTCAACGTCCGGGCCGAGATCGAGCTGGTTAGCCTCCATACGACGCAGCAGTTCGTCCTGCTGCTCGCCGCTCAGCGCGACAAAGGCTTTGCTGAAGTTTTTACAGGTCCAGGCGTCAAGCGCGGCGAGTCCCTGTCGGTAGCGCTGCGCGGGCGTCAGCGGCGACTGCGGGCCCTGTTCCGGCGTGCCTTTGACAAAGCGGCCTAGCCGATAGATGGCGACCGCGTTGCCGTAATCTCCCGCCAGCTGGCGGTCGATAAAGGTGGCGCAGCCCGCTTCCTTACCGCTGATGCTCAGATCGTCGGCAGGAATAAAGCGTTCGGCGATAGCGCCTACGGTGTCGAACTCCTGCTGCGTCAGATACTGCAACCCGCCTTTTCGCGGCGCGGGCGGCGTATTGATTTTGCCGGGTTCCCAGGGTTGACCGCCCTGTACGGTTTCGGCTTTTGCGATGGGCAGCGATGACGCCATGCCCAGCGCAGCCACGGAGGTGAGAAACTCTCTGCGTTTCATATTTTCCCTGCCAACGAATTAATCACATTAACTGCATTAATTTATTTAACGGTATGAAAGCGTTGCCGCTGAATATATTCAAGGCATAGCTTTCCCCTGCGCGCCATATTTTTCTAACTGGCGACAGCGTCATTATTTTTATTGGGATTGATGCTTAATAACGGAAATATCCGTTTTGTTCAGAGGCCAGTCGTTAACATCCTAAAAATCGTTATCCATTTATTAACAACAAAATAATCATAAATTTTTAACGTACTTTCGGAAAGCGCAGCGTTGATGTAAAGCCATCACGAAATGATACAAAATCTTTAATATCAAGATATTAATAACATCAACCTTTGCGGCGTTATTGAGGAACTGTTTTATTGATCCACAGTAAAAATTGCATACCGTTATTAAGTAGCGCGCACCCGCTCTTTTTTTCGCCACATTTATTGTGCGTTTTATCGGCAATAAAAAAGGTTAGCAAAATACGCTGGCACAACAGTCATCATGGTTATTAAAATAGCGCCGATGCAGTCAGGAGCTATTTCTCGCCTGCTGACAGAAACCCATAATTATCAGGCGTGTTGTGGTAACAGCATGACGAATAAGGTCATGCGTGGAGTAGCAATGAAAAAGCTTACCCTTGAGATGGTGGCAAAAATAGCGGGCGTGGGCATCGCAACCGTCGATCGGGTATTAAACGAACGCGGCGGCGTATCGCCCGAAACAACGCGCAAAGTCCTTAAAGCAGCGCGTGAAATCGGACTGAAGCGGCTGTTGCCGGAAGAGTATCGCCACGCCTGGCAGATCGAGGTATTTCTCAGCAATAACGGTTCGTCATTTTTCCAGCAGCTGGTGCGCTATTTCGGTGAAGTGGCGGGCGAACTGGGCTATCGCCGTATTACGCTGCACAAAACCCTGGTTGCCGAGTCGCAGCCGGAGAAGCTGGCGCAGAGCATTATTGCGCGCAGCGCCACGCGCGACGGCATCATCGTTTTCGGCCACGACTATCCGCCAGTTTACCGTGCGCTGGCGCTGTGCCGCAGCCGCGACGTGCCGGTGGTTACCATTGTCACCGATCTGCCCGACGCCGAGCGCCTGTGCCATGTCGGCATCGATCAGTATCAGGCGGGCCGCACGGCTGGCCTGCTGATGAGCAAAGTGGTCAATCAGCCGGGAGATATTGTGATGGTCAGCGGCCGGTTTGATTACTGGGCGCATCGCCAGCGTATTGCCGGTTTCCGTGAGGTGATGATGCAGCGCGCGCCACAGCGCCATCTGCGCGAAGTGCTGTTTGGCCTGGACCAGCGCGACACCATCCGCACGCTGCTGGATAGCAGCCTGGCGCAGTCGCAGCACGTTGCAGGGCTCTATAACACCGGCATGGGCAACAGCGAGGTGAGCGAAACGCTACGCGCCCACCAGCTTCTCGGGCAATGCGGCTATATCACCCATGAACTCTATTCCATTACGCGGCAGCTACTGCGCAACGATGAGCTGGACTTCGCGCTGGACCAGAACGCGCAACAGCATGCGCGCCTGGCGATTGAACTGCTGCTGCGTCATCTGGAGAGCGGCTACCAGCCCGATGTTTATCAGGATGGCAAAGTCGCCCTGCGGCTGTTTACGGCGGAGAATCTGGATTAAGGGAGCCATGCACTTCCATCGGCACGCCGTCGTAATGGGTCATCGCCAGCGAACTGGCGCTGGCCGGATCGAACAGCGACAGGCTTTCAATCTGGTCCACCATCAGTACCTTACGGAACGCCATCGCATTTTTCGGCTCGGAGGTCAGCGTAATGCCGTGCTCGGCATACCAGCGGCTGTAATTATGTTCAATCGACATGCTGAGCGTTTTGCTGTCGCGGTAGCCGCTGAGCATCGGGATCAGCACGATATTGGCGGTGTTTTCATACTCGAAGGTGGCGGCGTGTACCATGCCGATATAGATGCGGCGCGACTTTAACGTAATCCAGGCCAGTTCCCCTTCCTGCATACACTGGTAAAGCAGCTGCTCCACACCGTTAGATTTCGAGAGCTGCTGATAGAGATCTTTACGTCCGCTGCTGTTAAGCCGCGCGCTTTCTGACCAGTTTGAGCGGTACATGCAGAACAGCACCGCAAAGGCCAGCATAACCACGACCGGCGCCTGGATACCCAGGAAGCTCCAGTTCATGAACTCCACCTGCCAGCGAAGATGTTCGCCGGGCACCATTTGCAGGGCATTTGCCGTGCTGGAGATAATCAGCAGAACCAGCCAGACGATAGCCGTTGCCAGCATCCCCTGTAAGACAAAGATACAGCCGTACAGCGCTACCAGAAAATAGACATCCCAGCCGATACTGCGCCGGACTTTGAAGCGGCTGGAGAGATCGCGGCTGGTGTACCAGTAGCCGCACACCATCAGCACCATGAATATCGCCGTTCCCATCTTAAACTCCCTTTAACGTTTCGATATGGCGGGCGAAATCCTCATGCACTTCCTCACTCAGCACGTTGACCGAAGCGTTGCCATCTTCATCAATGATGATGCGTTCGCCGTCGGCGATAGAATCATTAATATCCTGACGTGACATGCCTCTGATAAAGCTCTCCGGGCTGGAAAACAGGGAACGCAAAAAGGTGAGCATTTGGGGCGGATCTCCTCTGTGATAAATCAGAAGTATGAAATCCAGCCGGCAAACGCGCCAGGCAGATTCGTCTAAAAGTGTTGCAGGTCAGGGAATTAGCGAAGCGGTAAAGGGAGAGAAGCCGCATCCTTGCGGCATAATGCGTTGTGGCGGTAATCAGGCCTCCAGGCCTGCGTCAGAGTGGGTAACGGGCAGGCGCAATTAGCCCTTGATAAAGGGAGGGCTACAGGAAATAACGTTGGCAGGGTATATGGCTCAGATAATAAAGTTATTGTCTAAGCGAAACAGTGGCGCAGGCCCAAAAACGCTTCGTATCGGAGGTGACAGAAGCATTTTTGTGGCAGCAGATTTATCAGACGAAGTAGATTTTTCCGTTATAGCCTGAGGATATTTTTTCATTTTTCCTCTTATCGGTGATCACCATATCCACGCTGTCGAGATCGCAGACGTGCGACAATGCCCGATAGCCGATTTTCGATGAGTCTGCGAGGATCACCTTCTTTCTTGCCGCATTAAGGATGGCTTTTTTGGTGGGAATTTCGATGGCATTCACATTGGTTATGCCCGCTTCGGCATGTACGCCTTCGGCCCCCATAAACGCCCAGTCGGCATAAACCTCGCTAAATTTACGCGTGGCGTCTGGACCGACAAGCGTAAATGAATTTCCCGCAACCACGCCACCCGTCACATTCAGGTTAATCGCCGGATACTGGCTGAGCAATAACGCTATATTCAGGTCATTTGTTATCACAGTCAGATCTTTTTTTAATGTCAGATGGACAGCGAGCTCATAAACCGTTGAACCATTATCAAGGATAACTGAGTCGCCATCCGCAATAAGCGAAGCTGCATATTTACCGATGGCGACCTTCTGCGCATGATTGCGATCTTTTCGGATGCTGTAAGGCGTATCCTGACCTTCGGTAGAAAGAACCGGCAGAACGCCACCGTGCGTGCGAATGATCTTGCCGCTTTTTTCCAGATAAATCAGGTCTCTTCTTACCGTAGAGCTATCAACGTTGAACTCTTCCGCCAGTTGATTGGCATTCAGGTAGCCTGCAGAAACCAGCTTCGAAAGAATTTTGCTACGCCTTTCATTTGCCAGCATTTTCTCTCTCCCTACACGTTTAATTGCATACGATCTTATCACGAAAAAACAAGGCTGCATTCTTAATAACTGAAATATCATTAAGTTAAGTCAAAACTCACAAAAATATGAAACTCCTATCACATGCCTGAAATCGCGCATTGACATGCACGATATCGTGCATGTAGGTTGAACAGGTCTTTTACATAAACGTTGAGGTGCCTGTGTCAAATCCCTATGAGAACGATATCGCCATGCAGCCAGAAGCTGTATTGGCTCAGCTTAATAACCCGCTGCCTGAAGCGCTGCATACCTTAAAACTGCACGATTACGATCGCATTGTACTGGCGGGCATGGGCTCGTCAGATTATGGACTGATCCCGGTTGAGCGCGCGTTAATTGCTAAGGGATACCCGGTGTGGCGCATTGATGCGGGTCGTTTGCTGGATATGCCTGAACTCGTTACGCAAAACACGCTGTTATGGATGACCTCACAGTCTGGGATGAGCGGCGAGATTGTGGCACTGCTGAAACAGGGAAATCGTCCGAAGACCATTATTGGCTTAACTAATGACGAAAACAGCGCACTGGGCAAAAGCGCCGACATCTTGATTACCCTGAAAAGCGGCGATGAGGCGACAGTCAGTTCTAAAAGTTACCTTAATACGCTGATTGCCTGCTACCGCACGCTGGCCGTGTTGCTGGGCGAAGATGAAGGGGCAATCTGCGCTTCCGTTACGGATACGCTGGCCGATATTCGCCGCGTGGTTCAGGAGAGAGATGCCGTTGCGCCATTCGCGGATACGCTCTTTACGTCTGCTCGTCCCCGCGTCGCCTATATTGCCACGGGAGCTTATGCCTCCAGCGCGCTTACAGGCGCACTGATCACCAAAGAAGCCTCAAAAGTCAGTGCCGAAGGATTTATCGGCGGCGAGTTCCGTCACGGTCCGCTGGAGACGTCGGGCAAAGGCATGCTGGCCGTACTGCTGGGCAAACCTGGCGATGAAACGCTGGAAAAACTGGCGACGGAGTTAGTGGCTAACGGAACGGATGTCGTCACAATTGGCGAGCACCCTTTCGCCGCTTCCGCCCTCCTCCCGGTTCCTGCCGGAAGCGAGCTCAGTCAGCTGCTATGTGGCTTTATCTATATTGAACATCTGACCGTTGCGCTGGCGCGTCACAACGGGTTTGTTGCTGGCCAGTTCCTGTATGGCCAAAAGATTACGGTAGCCGTATGACCGCCGTCGTTAAAGCAGGGATAGATATCGGCGGAACAGGAACCCGGATCATTATTCAGGGCCATGCGGGCACGCTGAACAGCAAAACTATTGCCACGGCTGAGTTTGCAGGCATCGGCCAGGAGGGGCGTTCAGCTGCCTTAGCGGACTATGTGTTATCCCTTATTCCACAAGGGATGCGCTTAGCCAGCCTGGGTATCGGCGCCAGTGGACCGGTAGATACGACATCTGGCGTGATTAACAACAAAGATACGCTGGAGTGCTTCTCTTTTTTTCCTCTGGCCAGTGAACTGAGCGAAAGACTAGGCGTGAAGGTGGCGATTGATAACGATGCTGTCGCCGCCGTTCTCGGCGAGTACTACTTCGGTGCCGGTAAAAATAGCGAACGTCTTCTGATGGTGACATTAGGTACGGGGATTGGCGTTGCGCTGCTCGACAAGGGTAAACCGTTCCGCACCAGCGACGGTCAGCACCCGGAGGCTGGACATATTCCTGTATCCGGAAATCCGCTGGCCTGTTATTGCGGATTAAAGGGGTGCTGGGAAACGCTGGCATCCAGAACATGGCTTCAACACAATCTGGAATCCCTGTTACCCAATACACCTTTTGAAAAACATGATGTGAGTTTCTACCAAACCGCCGCGCAGGAAAAAGAAGCGGTCGCACAGGTATTCCACCGTTACGGAAATTATCTCGGGCGTGGGCTGGTAACATTACTCACGCTTTATGGCCCTGATTTAACCATTCTTAGCGGAAGTGCTGCTCACTATTATCCTCTCTTCAAGTCCGGTCTTGAAGAGGCGCTGACGCGCTCAGATGCCTATGCCATCAACGAGCGGATAGTGCCGTCTGCATTAGGCGACGTTGCCGGTGCGCTCGGCGCGACAGTTATTCCAGAGTTAACTTAGAAGTTATTATTATAAACGACGAGGTAACATCATGGTTAATGCAGAAATCAGGGAAGGCCAAAGCAGCACAGGAAAAATTAATAAAATCAGCATATTTATTATCATGTCTATTATTATCTCCTCTGTTGGCGGGATAATATTCGGCTATGATACCGGCATTATCGGTGGCGCAATTCTGTTTATCGGAAAGGAATTTCATATTAGTGATTTTATGCAGGGCATTATTGTCAGTATGTCCCTGCTGGGTGCAATGATCGGCGCGCTGGTGGCGGGCCCTTTGGCGGATAAATATGGTCGTAAGGTTAATCTGTTTATTTCAGGGATCTGCTTTGCGGCTGGCGCAGTCGTTTCGGCTTACAGTAACAGTATTGAGTTATTAACGCTGGCGCGGATTCTCCAGGGCATCGGTGTAGGAGCCTCATCCGTACTGGTTCCGGTCTATATTGCCGAACTTGCTCCGGCAAAAATCCGTGGGCTACTGGTCACGTCGTTTCAACTGATGATTACCGTCGGGATCGTTATCGCTTATGGCGTCAATACCGCAGCAGAAAGTCAGGGCGCGTGGCGCTTTCCGGTAGGCATTGCCAGCCTGTTCGGCATAGCCCTCGCGCTGGGCGTCCTTTTCGTTACGGAGTCGCCGCGCTGGCTGATTGCCGTTAATAAACACGCCGCTGCGCGCCGGACATTAATAAAACTGCGTGGCACCGATGACGTGAGTGAGGAAATTAAGGAGACAGAGCGCTTAAATACGCTTGAACAGGACAATATCAGGTGGCGCGATCTACTGAGTGGGCATATTCGCCCAATGATCGTCATTGGTGTGTTGGTTGCATTTTTCTCTAACGCGTGCGGCATCAATCTGGTGATCTATTTTGCACCACAAATCCTTCAAACCAGCGGTTTCTCTTCTTCCGCTTCGTGGATAGGTACCGTTGGCCTGGGGCTGACAAACGTTATTTTTACCGTGGTCGGTATGCTAATTGTTGACAAAGTAGGACGTCGTCCGCTGCTGATTGCAGGCGCTATCGGGTTGACGATCAGCCTTATAATACTGGCGCTGATATTTTCTGTGCCTGCATTTGAAGGTAGTAGCTGGCTGGCGCTGGGATCGCTGGTGTTTTATGTCGTAATGTACGCCGTCAGCCCTGGTATGCTGGGTTTCCTGATTATATCTGAAATCTCACCGTTAAGAGCGCGGGCAAAAGCCACCAGCCTGTCCATATTTATTATTTTTGCCACCAATCTGGTGATTGCTTTGCTCTCATTACCGATGCTTAACGGTATGGGCGCATCCGCGACATTCTGGTTATTTTCTGCAATCTGCGTGGCGTTCACGATATTCAGTTTTTATGTGCCGGAAACCAAGGGAAAAAGCCTGGAAGAAGTGGAGATCTATTTTAAAGAAAAATATCAGTAGATAATTTCTGCCTTTTTAATTTCTTTGATTTAACGTCAAACGGGTTAAGCCCGTTACGGCAGATTATTGCCTGGGCTTAACGCGTTCTCTGTTTTTTTATGCCGAATGAATCTATTCGTTGCGTTGTTCGCCTGTTATTAAGGAAGCAAATCACAACGCCTGCGCACACGCCCAGGCCGAGCTCCATGCCCACTGGAAATTATACCCGCCCAGCCAGCCGGTGACGTCCACCACTTCGCCGATAAAATACAATCCCGGCACATCCCGTGCTTCCATGGTCTTGGACGAGAGCTGCGTGGTATCAACGCCGCCCAGCGTCACTTCCGCCGTGCGGTAGCCTTCCGTGCCGTTGGGCTGCACGCGCCACTGATGCAGCGTCAGCACCAGTTCAGCCTGCTGTTTGCTGTTGAGCTGCTTCAGCGACACATCCGGTATCTGCTCCATCTCCTGCAACACCTCAACCAGACGCTTCGGCAACAGTTTTGCCAGGCTATTCTTCAGGCTCAGATTTGGATGGGCTTCGCGCTGCACGTTAATAAACTCATCAAGCGATGTGGCTGGCGACAAATTCACGGTGATATGTTCGCCCGGCTGCCAGTAGCTGGAGATTTGCAGCACAGACGGGCCGGAAAGGCCGCGATGGGTAAATAGCATCGCCTCTTTAAACAGCGTGCCGTCCTGCGCCTCAATAGTGGTATCGACCGCTACGCCAGAGAGCGCCTGGAGTCGCTCCAGCAGCGGCTTATGCAGCGTAAAGGGCACCAGCGCTGCACGCGTCGGGAAAACCTTTAGCCCGAACTGCTCGGCAATTTTGTAGCCGAACGGCGTTGCGCCCAGGCCCGGCATAGAGAGCCCGCCGCTGGCGATCACCAGTTTCTCTGCCTGCACCGTCGCGCCATTGAGCTGAAGCGTATAGCCCGTCTCATCGCGTACAACGCTCAGCACCTCGCTGCGCAGGCGCAGCGTCACCTGGCCTTTATCGCACTCTGCCACCAGCATATCGACAACCTGCGCCGCGGAGTCGTCGCAAAACAGCTGACCCAGCGTCTTTTCGTGGTACGCAATGCCGTGGCGATTCACCAGATCGATAAAATCCCACTGGGTGTAGCGCGCCAGCGCCGACTTGCAGAAGTGCGGGTTATGCGACAGATAGGCAGCAGGCTCGGTGTACATATTGGTGAAATTGCAGCGGCCGCCGCCCGACATCAGGATTTTACGGCCAGGCTTTTTTCCGTTATCCAACAGCAGCACGCGTCGGCCTCGCTGCCCGGCCTGCGCCGCGCAGAACAGCCCGGCCGCACCGGCACCAATGATAATAACGTCAAACTTTTCCACCGCATCTACCCTGCCTGTCTTAAGAGGCGCTGATTGTAGAGTGCTGCCTTGCGTGATGCCAGCGTCAAAAACTTGTCGTAAATATGTCATAATGTAACTGCTTCATTTTAAGGCACTTTTGACCTAAACGAAGCGTTTCGCAATATTTTTAAGTGAAAACAAGGCTATATTTTGCTTTCCCATACAGTGCGTTGTCGCGGATAATGCGCCGCGCTCATGTCCTCAAAAATGGCGTAATGTTTATGCTACATTTGTTCGCTGGTCTTGACCTCAGTACCGGCCTGTTATTGGTTCTTGCCCTGCTGTTTGTATTGTTTTATGAAGCAATCAACGGCTTTCACGACACGGCCAACGCAGTTGCGACGGTTATCTATACTCGCGCCATGCGCGCGCAGTTAGCTGTAGTAATGGCAGGCGTGTTCAACTTCCTCGGCGTACTGCTTGGTGGTTTAAGCGTTGCTTACGCCATTGTGCATATGCTCCCTACCGATCTGTTATTGAATGTCGGCTCCGCGCACGGCTTAGCGATGGTCTTCTCCATGCTGCTGGCCGCGATTATCTGGAACCTCGGCACCTGGTATCTCGGTTTGCCGGCCTCCAGTTCGCATACGCTGATTGGCGCGATTATCGGCATCGGCCTGACCAATGCCTTAATGACCGGCACGTCGGTGATTGATGCGCTGAATATCCCCAAAGTGATCAATATCTTCCTGTCGCTGATTCTGTCGCCGATTGTCGGCTTGATCATCGCGGGCGGCCTGATCTTTGTGCTGCGCCGTTACTGGAGCGGCACGAAAAAACGTGCGCGTATCCATATGACGCCAGCGGACCGTGAAAAGATCGACGGCAAGAAAAAGCCGCCGTTCTGGACGCGTATCGCCCTGATCGTCTCTGCTATTGGCGTGAGTTACTCACACGGTGCTAACGATGGCCAGAAAGGCATTGGCCTGATTATGCTGGTGCTGATCGGCGTCGCACCGGCTGGCTTTGTGGTTAACATGAACGCCAGCGGCTACGACATTACGCGCACGCGTGATGCGGTGAATCACCTCGACCAGTATTATCAGCAGCACGGCGATTCGCTGACGCACGTTATTCAGATGGCTCCGCCTGCCCTGCCGACACCGGAAGAAACGCCGTCTGGCCCGAAAGAGTTCCACTGTGACAGCGCGCGTGCGTTGCAGGCGATTCAGCGTGCACAGAGCCTGCTGAACAATAATCTGCAAAGCTACGATCAGCTTACCGTTGAGCAGCGCAGCCAGATGCGTCGTCTGCTGCTGTGCATCGCGGATACTGCGGATAAGACCGCCAAGCTGCCGGAAACCAATGCTGACGACAAGCGTTTCCTCGGCAAGCTGAAAGGCGATCTGCTGGGTACCATCGAGTACGCACCGGTCTGGATTATCATGGCCGTCGCGCTGGCGCTCGGCATCGGTACCATGATCGGCTGGCGTCGCGTGGCGACCACCATCGGTGAGAAGATCGGTAAAAAAGGCATGACCTATGCGCAAGGTATGTCGGCTCAGGTAACGGCAGCTGTCTCTATCGGCATCGCCAGCTACACCGGGATGCCAGTATCGACCACGCATATCCTGTCATCCTCTGTGGCGGGCACCATGCTGGTCGATGGCGGCGGCCTGCAAAGCCGCACCATTAAGAACATCGCAATGGCATGGGTGTTTACGCTGCCGGTGTGTATTGTGCTGTCAGGCTGCCTCTACTGGCTGGCGCTGAAGCTGATCTAACTGTTTTCAGCAGCAAAAGGGCGACGCAAGTCGCCCTTTTTTATTTCTAGTGCCAGATTGCCATGCAAATCAGACTAAGGATCACTAACCCGCATAACGCGCTGGTTAAGATAAACTGACCGCGTACCCGCTCGCAGCGACGAATAAACTCATCGTCGTGATGGTCGAGATAACGTTTTGCCCAGATATAACGCACCAGCCGCACCTGTTTGCTCGGCTGGCCGTGCGAGGTAAAGAAGCCTGCGCCATCAACATACTGATAAAGCAGAGGATCGCAGCCTCGCAGCACCGCCAGCAGCGCGCGCAAAGATGAAAAATAGCGCGCCATATTCACAATACACACGACACAAAGAGCCCAGAAAAGCGCGATAGTGCTGATCATATACCCCTCCCGGCTGGAGCCGCAGAGACAGGTTTAGCGCCGTTGCGCTTCACGCTCTACGGGAAAAAGCCAACCACTGAATGACCTGAACAGATCTTTTTTTTTGACAAGCTTACGCGGCCAGCGCCAGGCGAGAGTGACCGTTAATTTGTAGTGTAGGAGAAGATTTTAAATTTTTTCCAGCGATGATTTTCGTTCGTTATAAGCGAAACCGCTTATAAGCCTTGATCTTATTCACAACAGAAGCGTGTACGTAAGCATTTGTTACCCGTCGCCGCTATACTTATGGCATAACAACAATCTGTTGGTACGGCTGACAGAACATCTGGTGACAAACATCGCCCGTTCGCGTAAAGGATTTCGCAGACAAAAAACGCGACAGGAAGACAGGTTGCCATCCTGAATCTTGTGAAAGGAGTTATATCATGGCTTACAAACACATCCTGATTGCAGTAGACCTTTCTCCGGAAAGCCAGTTGCTGGTGGATAAAGCCGTTTCGCTGGCGCGCCCCTATGACGCCAAAATCTCATTGATTCACGTCGACGTTAACTATTCCGATCTCTATACCGGCCTGATTGATGTCAACCTGGGCGATATGCAGAAGCGGATTTCGGAAGAAACGCACACGGCACTGCGCGGCCTGTCAGATGCAGCGGGTTACCCTATCAGCGAAACCCTGAGCGGCAGCGGCGATCTCGGCCAGGTTCTGGTCGATGCGATTAAAAAATATGATGTGGACTTAGTGGTGTGCGGCCATCACCAGGATTTCTGGAGCAAGCTGATGTCCTCGGCGCGCCAGCTGATTAATACGGTGCATATCGACATGCTGATTGTTCCGCTGCGCGATGCAGATGATGAATAATCCTTAGATGAAAAGCCGGTGCAAATCGGCTTTTTTCTGAAATTCCTGTCACTTATTTATCAGCTACAGCGTCAGGCTTTACATTATTTAAATCAGGGAAAATCATATAATCCTGATTTTCCTTTAACCCGCAAATATTCCCACTGGCAGTAAAAGATAATCAACACGTCATATTACGGAAGATTTACCGCCGTGCAGCACCTCTAAAGACCTGGCAACCTTTCGGTATTTACCACAAGTGATCTTGATGCCAAAAGACCATCTTTTTTAATATTATGTTATTTATTGACTATTGATGCCGAACATTTCGGGTAAATATAATTTATTCTGGACGGATTTATTTTTTGTAGTTATATTCACTGCGCTTTATCCTTTGCATCCGCAAGGGTAAAGTCTTATCTGGTCATTCAAATATTTAATAAGGATATTGATTATGAGAGAAATTAATCAGAAAGAAATTGCTGCCGTAAGCGGCGCTGGCCTGACCGAATACCTGAACGACGTTAATAACGCATTAACGCAGGTTTCTACTTTACTCGATAGCACGGTAGACGCGATCGCTGAAACGACGGTTATCGGTGAGAAAATTGGCCTGTCTTACAAAGCTTTTGGTTTGAATATTGCTAAAGGCTTTTTAAGCGCATTTTCGGGCTTTCTGACTAAACTGGCTTCCTGATTTAGCGCTCAAGGCCGTAAGAGATTTTCCAGCCAGATTTGATGGCAAAGCGTGTCTGATTTTTGTCAGCCACGCTTTTATTTATATCATCAACAAAGACAGCCGGAACTTACGCCAAATAACAATGCCATCCTCAATCCGAACGTCTCTTTCTACTGTCCGAGCGGTGGATAAATATCGAAGCGATGGCTTTTGGTAACAACCGCAGACTGCGTGGCAACACCCGCCAGCGGCGGCGCGTAATCGGGCCGCTTCACCACGATACGCTTTTTCGCCAGACGACGCGCGGGCTCCAGCAGCGCGTCGGCGTCCTCATCGGCACCCACCAGCGACTGAAACACCCGCATCTCCTTTTTCACCATGGCGCTCTTTTGCCGGTGCGGATACATCGGGTCGAGATAAACCACGTCCGGCGCAGGCGTAATATCAACCAGCGCCTGCGCGCTGGGCGCATGGATCAGCGTCAGACGATCCCGCAGCCAGCCGCCAATTTCTGCATCCTGATAGCCGCGCGCTAACCCATCATCCAGCAGCGCCGCCACCACCGGATGGCGCTCCAGCATCCGTACTCGGCAGCCGATCGCTGCCAGCACAAACGCATCGCGCCCCAGTCCGGCGGTTGCATCCACGACATCCGGCAGATAGCCGCTTTTCACGCCAACCGCTTTCGCTACCGCTTCGCCACGTCCGCCGCCAAAACGACGACGATGCGCCATCGCACCAGAGACAAAGTCGACAAAAATGCCGCCCAGCTTTGGCTCGTCGCGCTTGCGCAGCTCAAGATGGGTTGGCGTCTGCACCAGCGCCAGCACACAGGTGTCGTCATGCTCGAGCTGCCAGCGCTGCGCCAGATGTGATAAGGCACCGTCACCGGTGCCCGATTCATCAATTAAACAGATTTTCACTGCAACCGTTATCCCTGGATGCCGTAATGTTCCAGCATCGCGTCCAGCTGCGGCTCGCGTCCACGGAAGCGTTTAAACAGCTCCATTGGCTCTTCCGAACCGCCGCGCGTCAGGATGTTATCGAGGAACGACTGGCCGGTCTGACGGTTGAAGATGCCCTCTTCTTCGAAGCGCGAATAGGCATCTGCCGCCAGGACGTCCGCCCACAGGTAGCTGTAGTAACCGGCCGCATAGCCGCCTGCGAAGATATGGCTGAAGGCGTGCGGGAAACGGCCCCATTCCGGGCTCGGCACCACGGCCACCAGCTTCTTCACTTCACGCAGGGTTTCGAGGATCTGCGCGCCTTTCGCCGGGTCGAATCCGGCATGCAGGCGGAAGTCGAACAGGCCAAACTCCAGCTGGCGCAGGATGAACAGCGCCGCCTGATAGTTCTTCGCCGCCAGCATTTTGTCGAGCAGCGCTTTCGGCAGCGGCTCACCGGTCTCAAAGTGGCCGGAGATAAAGGCCAGCGCGTCCGGCTCCCAGCACCAGTTTTCCATAAACTGGCTCGGCAGCTCGACTGCATCCCACGGCACACCGCTGATACCGGATACGCCCGGCGTTTCGATGCGCGTCAGCATGTGGTGCAGGCCGTGACCAAACTCGTGGAACAGGGTGGTCACTTCATCGTGGGTAAACAGCGCCGGTTTGCCATTCACCGGACGGTTGAAGTTACAGGTGAGATAGGCAACCGGCTTTTGCAGTGTGCCGTCAGCCTTGCGCATCTGGCCAACGCAGTCGTCCATCCATGCGCCGCCGCGCTTGTGCTCGCGCGCATACAGGTCAAGATAGAAACTGCCGCGCAGCTCGCCGCTCTCATCAAACAGGTCGAAGAAACGCACGTCAGGATGGTAGACATCGACGTCGGTGCGCTCTTTGGCGGTGATGCCATAGATGCGTTTCACCACTTCAAACAGGCCGTTAACAGCGCGCGCTTCCGGGAAGTAAGGACGCAGCTGCTCGTCGCTGATGGTATAGAGATGCTGCTTCTGTTTTTCGCCGTAATAAGTGAGATCCCATGGGTTCAGCTCGCTGACACCATGCTCTTTTTGGGCAAATGCACGCAGCTGCGCCAGTTCTTTTTCCGCCTGTGGACGAGCGCGTTTCGCCAGGTCGTTCAGGAAGTCGAGCACCTGCGCCGGGTTTTCCGCCATTTTGGTCGCCAGCGATTTATCGGCGTAGGAGTCAAAGCCCAGCAGCTGTGCCAGCTCGTGACGCAGCGCCAGCTCTTCCGCCATGATCGGGCCGTTATCCCATTTACCGGCGTTCGGCCCCTGATCGGAGGCGCGGGTTGAATAGGCACGGTACATCTCTTCACGCAGCGCGGCGTTATCGCAGTAGGTCATCACCGGCAGATAGCTGGGGATATCCAGCGTCAGCAGCCAGCCTTCTTGCTCTTTCGCTTCTGCCTGCGCTTTGGCCGCTGCCAGCGCGCTTTCTGGCATACCGGCGAGTTCGCTCTCATCGGTAATCAGCTTGCTCCAGCCCATGGTCGCATCCAGCACATTGTTGCTGTAAGCCGAACCCAGCTCAGAGAGGCGCGCGGCGATTTCGCCATAGCGCTGCTGCTTCTCTTTATCGAGGCCGATACCGGACAGCTCGAAGTCGCGCAGCGCGTTATCCACCGCTTTCTGCTGTGCCACGTCGAGCGCGGCAAAGCTTTCGCCCTCTTTCAGGTTACGGTACGCCTGGTACAGCCCTTCATGCTGGCCGACCCAGGTGCTGTATTCAGAAAGCAGCGGCAGCGTCTGCTCGTACGCCTCACGCAGCTCCGGGCTGTTTTTTACCGAGTTAAGATGGCTCACCGGCGAGAAGATGCGGCCAAGACGATCGTCCACTTCGGCCAGCGGCTGCACCAGGTTGTCCCAGGTGTAAGGCGCGCCCTGGGCCACCACGTTTTCCACCGCCGCGCGACATTCGTTCAGCGCCTCGGTCACGGCGGGCACCACATGTTCAGGCTGAATGGCGGAGAAAGGCGGAAGCGTAAAAGGCTGGAGTAATGGATTGGTCATAGCGCAGTCCTTGTTCAATGTATGGGGCGCGACAGCGCGCGCAACGCAATCTTACTAACATGCGGCTAAGTGTAGCGAAAATCAATGCCAGCCAGGCTGAGCGGCGAAGAAACGGTTCAGGCGCGGACGCGACTGAGAATCGGCCAGCATTTTTCGCCTTCAGCAGGTATAATCCTGCCTACTTGCAGTACGCCTTTTTACGCCAACCGCGGAATCCCCACTGTTATGCTGAGCTATCGCCACAGTTTTCACGCCGGCAACCATGCCGACGTGCTGAAACACACCGTTCAGAGCCTGATCATCAGCGCACTGAAAGAGAAAGAAAAACCCTTCCTGTATCTCGACAGCCATGCGGGCGCAGGCCGTTATTTGCTGAGCGGCGAACATGCGGAACGCACCGGTGAATATCTGGAAGGTATCGCCCGTATCTGGCAGCAGCCGGACGCGCCGGAACTATTAAAGCCCTATTTCAACGCCATTCGCGACCTCAACCCCAACGGCACGCTGCGCTACTATCCTGGCTCGCCGCTGATCGCGCGCCACCTGTTGCGTGAAGAGGACAAGCTCCAGCTGACCGAACTGCACCCCAGCGATTTCCCACTGCTGCGCGGTGAGTTCCTGAAAGACAGCCGCGCCCGCGTCGAGCGCGTCGACGGTTATCAGCAGCTGAAGGCGAAACTGCCGCCGCCGACCCGCCGTGGCCTGATCCTGATCGATCCGCCCTACGAGCTGAAAAGCGACTACCAGGCGGTGGTAAAAGCGATTCACGAAGGCCACAAGCGCTTTGCGACCGGCGTTTTCGCGCTGTGGTATCCGGTGGTGCTGCGCCAGCAGATCAAGCATATGCTGCGCGACCTTGAAGCGACGGGCATCCGTAACATTTTGCAGATTGAGCTGGCGGTGCGTCCGGACAGTGACCAGCGCGGCATGACCGCGTCAGGCATGATCGTCATCAACCCGCCGTGGAAGCTGGCACAGCAGATGACCGACCTGTTGCCCTGGCTGCATAAGAAACTGGTGCCTGCCGGAACCGGCCACACCAGCGTGACGCAGATCGTCCCTGAGTAAGTTACAGCGTAAATATCGCCATATCGTGGGCCAGCTCGGTGTCGGGAAACACTGAGCGGCACTCATCCAGCAAACGCTGCATATCGCGCGGTAAGTAGCGCGAGCTGAAGTGCGTGGCGATCAGGCGCTTTGCGCCTGCCTCTTTCGCCACCTGCGCCGCCTGGATCGTAGTGGAGTGGCCGCGACCGTTGGCTTTCTCCTGCAAAGCCGCCTCCAGCGTGGTTTCGTGCACCATCACATCGACATCCGCCGCCAGCTGGAGCGCCATCGGCGTCGGCGCAGTATCGCCGAAAATCGCCAGGGTTTTGCCGCGCGTTGCCGGGCCGAGGTAATCTGCGCCGTTAATCACGCGCCCGTCTTCCAGCGTCACGGTTTCGCCCGCTTTCAGCTGCTGATACCAGGGCCCGCGCGGCACGCCTTCCGCTTTAAGACGCGCGGCGTCGAGAAAGCCCGGCTTGTCGTGCTGCTCAATGCGGTAGCCGAAACAGGGCAGCGGATGCACCAGCGGCCAGGCGCTAACGCGGAATTCGCCATCATCGAGCACCGGCCCCGCCTCGATTTCAATAATGTCCAGCGGATAGTCGGTATAGGAGCCGCTCAGCGACAGCGCGGTTTCGACAAAAAGCTTAATGCCCTTTGGCCCGTAAATGGTCAGCGGCTCGCTGATACCGCCCATCGATCGGCTGGTCAACAGGCCTGGCAGCCCAAAAATATGGTCGCCGTGCAGATGGGTAATAAAGATTTTGTTCATGCGGCCCGGTTTCAGCGGCGAGCGCATGTACTGAAGCTGCGCGCCTTCACCGCAGTCAAACAGCCAGGTGTCGCCGCGCTGTGAATGGGTAAAGGCAATCGAGGTGACGTTGCGTTGCAGGCTGGGCGCGCCAGCGCCGGTGCCGAGAAATGTAAGCTGCATGCTATGCTTCCCTGTCAGTGGTGGAAGGATTCAACCCTATTACAATCATAGGTGCAATCTTTGCGCCGTTTCGCCTCTCAGCGTTACAATCCCGAACCAAACTTTCGTAACCGGATGGATACACAATGACACGACATTATGACTATCTCGCCATTGGCGGCGGCAGCGGCGGTATCGCCTCAATCAACCGCGCCGCGATGTATGGCCAGAAATGCGCCCTGATTGAAGCCAAAGAGCTGGGCGGCACCTGCGTAAACGTGGGTTGTGTTCCGAAGAAGGTGATGTGGCATGCGGCGCAGATCGCCGAGGCTATTCATCAGTACGGTCCGGATTACGGCTTCGATACCACGGTCAACCATTTTGACTGGAAGACGCTGGTGAAAAACCGCAGCGCCTATATTGACCGCATTCACACCTCGTACGACAACGTGCTGGGCAAAAACAACGTGGATGTGATCAAAGGCTTTGCCCGCTTTGTTGACGCGCACACCGTGGAAGTCAACGGCGAGCGCATTACCGCCGACCATATTCTGATCGCGACCGGCGGTCGCCCGAGCCATCCGGACGTGCCGGGCGCCGAGTACGGTATCGATTCTGACGGCTTCTTTGAGCTGGATGCGCTGCCGAAGCGCACCGCCGTGATCGGCGCAGGCTATATCGCCGTTGAGCTGGCAGGCGTGGTGAACGCGCTGGGCTCTGAAACGCACCTGTTTGTGCGTAAGCATGCGCCGCTGCGCAGCTTCGATCCGCTGATTACCGAGACGCTGGTGGAAGTGATGAATGCGGAAGGCCCGACGCTGCACACCAATGCAGTGCCAAAAGCGGTGGTCAAAAACGCCGACGGCAGCCTGACTTTACAGCTGGAAGATGGCCGCGATCAGACGGTTGATTGCCTGGTATGGGCCATTGGCCGCGAACCGGCCACCGATAACCTTAACCTGGCGGTGACCGGCGTTGAGCTGAACGAGAAAGGCTATATCCGGGTCGACAAATATCAGAATACCAACGTCAGCGGCATCTACGCGGTTGGCGACAATACCGGCGCGGTCGAGCTGACGCCGGTTGCGGTTGCAGCGGGCCGCCGTCTCTCTGAACGCCTGTTTAACAACAAGCCGGACGAGCACCTGGATTACAGCAACGTCCCGACCGTGGTATTCAGCCATCCGCCAATCGGCACGGTTGGCCTGACCGAACCGCAGGCGCGCGAGCAGTACGGCGACGATCAGGTGAAGATTTATAAATCTTCATTCACCGCCATGTATACCGCCGTCACGCAGCACCGCCAGCCGTGCCGCATGAAGCTGGTGTGCGTCGGTGCAGACGAGAAAATCGTCGGCATTCACGGTATCGGTTTTGGGATGGATGAGATGCTGCAGGGCTTCGCGGTGGCGCTGAAAATGGGCGCAACCAAGAAGGACTTCGACAATACCGTGGCGATCCACCCGACCGCAGCGGAAGAGTTTGTGACGATGCGCTAAAGAGTTTGCGGGTCGGCCGAGGCTGGCCTGCAAGGGAGTAAATAAAGCCCACCTTTCCGGTGGGCTTTAAATTTTTATAGCGAGATGGCATTGACTAATGTCAGGAGCGGTAAGGACTCAGCTTGCCTGACCGCGGGCCAGCTCCTCTTCGGTCAACCCCATAGCCTGCAAAATAGCTTCACGCGCCCGCTTCATTTTCAGCAGGCTGCGCGCGACTTCAAGCCTGGCTTCCAGTTTGCCTTTAAGCTCGCCTTTCCTGACGCTGAAAAAACCTCCGCAGAACCTGGCACAGCTGAAAAAGCGTGTCATTAGCGAGACGGGTAAGTTACAGATAACCAAGGGTGAAGGCTCGCCATCGAACCTTCACCCTTATCGTTAAGCGCGTTATTTAATCCGCAATGCTCAGGCCTGACGCGCCGGCGCTTTGTGCACCATGGTATAAGCGTAATCCACGCCCATACCGTAAGCGCCGCTGTGTTCGCGCACCAGATCCATCACCGCGTCATAGGTCTCTTTACGTGACCAGTCGCGCTGGTACTCAAGCAGTACCTGCTGCCAGGTCACAGGAATCGCACCGGCCTGCACCATACGCTGAACCGAACGTTCATGCGCATCGACGCTGGTGCCGCCGGAGGTGTCGGTCACCACGTAAACTTCGTAACCCTCTTTCAGCGCCATTAACGCCGGGAAGGTCAGACAGACTTCGGTCCAGAGCGCGGAGATGACCAGCTTCTTGCGCCCGGTTTTCTCAACCGCCTCAACAAATTTGGCATCTTCCCATGAGTTCATTGAGGTGCGCTCAATCGGCTTCGACTCCGGATGCACCGCCAGCAGCTCCGGCCAGATATAGCCGCTGAAGCTTTCGGTTTCAACTGAGGTGTAAATCACCGGCACGTTAAAGATTTTTCCTGCCTTGGCCAGGGCAACGGTATTATTTTTAAGCTGCTGGCGATCGATATTGGCCACACCGAAAGACATCTGCGGCTGGTGGTCGATGAAAATCAGGGTAGAATTTTGCGGGTCCAGCAGGTCGAATTTAGACATGATTGTGTTCCTCTCAGTGATTCAGGATGTTGTGTTTCCGTTGAGATGAACTTTACGCAGGCGGGCCGTTAAGAGATAACGGAAAGAATTTCACAACTTATTAAAATTTCTTTTAGATGCTTGATTAAAGGTGATTTTTTTACAGGCCAATGAGAAAAAGCACGCGAAAATTCGCGTTCATTTCCCGGTCGGCGTAGGCTTAAAACACAAAAATAACCTTCACATCGCATCCAATATGATTGTTCGTCCCTACCAACACTGGTTTCGTCGGCTGTTCGGCTGGCATGGTTCCGTATTGCCGAAAATCTGGTTTCGCCTGTCGCTGAATCTGGCGATGTCCATTATCGCCATTGTCTGTTTCCAGTGGTACGAATCGCTCGGCGTGCACCTGACGACCGCGCCCTTTAGCCTGCTCGGCGTGGCGCTGGCGATCTTTCTTGGCTTTCGCAACAACGCCAGCTATGCGCGTTTTACCGAAGCGCGCACGCTGTGGGGTGGCATGCTGATCACCCACCGCTCGCTGCTGCGCCAGGTGAAAAGCGTGCCGCTGGAGACCGCGAGCGTGCATGAGTTTGCGGCGCTGCAAATGGCGTTTAGCTACGGCATGAAGCATCAGCTGCGTAACAGCGACCCACGCGATGATCTCAGGCGATTGCTGCCGTCACGCTGGCGCGACGAGGTGTTAAGCAGCCCGATGCCCGCCAGCCGTGCGCTGTTATGCATGGGAAAATGGCTGGGCGAGCAGCGTCAAAGGGGCAAGCTGTCCGATATTCTCTGGCAGAGCATGGATGAAAACCTGAATCACCTGTCGCTGGTGCTCGGCGGCTGCGAGCGTATCGCCTCGACGCCGATTCCTTTCGCCTACTCACTGATCCTGCACCGCACGGTTTCGCTGTTCTGCACACTCCTGCCGTTTGCGCTGGTAACCGATCTGCACGGCATGACGCCGCTGGTGTCGATGTTTATCTCCTACACCTTTCTGGCGCTGGAGTCGGTATCGGAAGAGCTGGAGGATCCCTTTGGCGTCGAAGCGAACGATCTGCCGCTCAATGCGATATGCATCAGCATTGAGCGCAGCCTGCGCGAGATGAACGATGACTTTCCGCTGCCGCCGCTTCAGCAGCCCGACAGCCGTCGCGTGCTGACCTGATTAGCTGAGGCGGTCGAGCCAGCGCACATAGGCCTGATCCCACAGCGCGGCGGGCGTTCCCGCTTTGCCAAGGCCAAAACCGTGGCCGCCACGGCTGATCTCAATCAGCTCAACCGGCACGCGGTTGCGCCGACAGGTATCACGCATCAGCTCGGTATTAAAGGGGTTAGAGATGTGGTCATCCTCTGCCTGCGCCAGAAACGTCGGCGGATAGCTGCGGGTGACGTAGTTTTGCACCGACCAGTTCGCCTCTTCGGCTGGCGTGGCGTTGTTGCCGACCAGAATGCGGTGCGTGGTGGTATGGGTGTAAGGCGCCTCCAGCGTAATCACCGGATAGATCAGGCCCACGCTGTCGACTTTGGGCACCACGTTATCCAGCTCGTCCTGAATCTCATACGAGCGGAAATCGGGTCGCGCGGCGGCCATGCCCAGCAGATGACCACCAGCAGAGAAGCCCAGCACATGGACCTTGCGCTCAAACGAGCGCACCAGACGAATAGCGCGCTGCGCATCCTGTAGCGGTGCGAGATGCCCTGCCTGCCATTTCTCTTCCGGCAAGCGATAGCTCAGCACATAGGCGGTATAGCCGTTGCTGTTGAGCCAGCGCGCGACGGGCCAGGCCTCGCGGCCCATGCCGATAAATTTATAGCCGCCGCCTGCGGCGATCAGTACCGCTTCACCGTTCGGGTTTTCTGGCTGGAAACGCTGGATCGACGGGCTGACAACGTTGGACCAGGAGCCATGCGAATTGATGTGCAGCGGACCGGATGGCCCGCCGCCGCCGGGCGGATCGTCCGGCCACAGCGGAATGACTTCATCGCGGGCAAAGAGTTTGCCTGCGGTCATAGAAAGGAGTACGGCTCCGGAACCCAGAAGAAAGTGTCGACGCGTGATCATGATGCCCGTTGAGTCAATGCCATTACGCTGGTTCAGACGCGCCTTGCTGCGGCGGCGCTGTTATTATGTGACGCAAATCAATTGCTGGCGATTATGTACGCAATTCGGCACAAAATGCCACAAAAAAACGCGCCCTGATGGCGCGTTTGTGCAGATCGCAAATCTTATGCAGCAGCGCGCACAAAATCAGCAGAGATGATGATTTTTTGCTCCAGATTCTGTAAAGTGTTTCCTGTGACGAAACACTTATGTCGATCTGTTTTTATCCGGAAGCAGAAGGGAATACTGTGATTAAGAGCTGGAAGCATAAAGAGCTGGAAAAGCTCTACCTGTACGATGACGCCAGCGGCGTACAGGCGAAGGATATCGACAGGTTAAAACTGCGTTTGCAGCTGCTGGACGAAGCAGCAACAACCGATGAATTTAAAAACTTACCCGGATTTAGATTTCATCCGCTGAAAGGTGATAAGCAGGATCTTTACGCCATTACGGTCAGAGCAAACTGGCGCATAACGTTCCAGTTTATTGATGGTGACGCCTACATACTGAATTTAGAGGATTAGCACTAATGCCTATGGTTAATCCGCCCCATCCCGGGGGCTTAATCAGGGAATACCTTGAGGACTTTCATGTCTCATTACGCACCCTGGCTAAAAATCTGGACGTTTCACCGGCTGCCCTGAGTAAAGTGGCATCAGGCAAAGCCGCAATCACGCCGGAAATGGCACTGCGCCTGGAAGCCGGACTCGGTATCGCAGCACGCTTATGGCTGGCAATGCAGGCCGCTTACGATCTAAGCCGCGCGCGGCATGTGACGGATCTGTCGCATATTGTGCCCTCGCCGCATACGCATACTGAAACCTCATATTAAAAAAGCCCGCAATAGTGCGGGCTGACTGCATTAATCTTCCTGCTGAAACTGTGTCATCACCGTCTGCTCGCACTGCTGCTCGTCGGTGCGAAGCTTGCCCCGCTCTTCCTCGCCCAGTTGCAGCCAGGCGTTGGCCACTTCGTTAGCAATATCTTCATCAAACTCCGGCTGGTTCATGGCGCTGGAGGATTTGCTCATCGCCGTGTAGCTTTTCATTTTCTGCACGTAGGAATCTGCCGTGCCGACCTGCGTTTCGCCGCTGACGATATGGCACAGCTTGCTGGCATAGACATTTTCCTGCGGGATGTTGGTGTCATCATCAGCAGCCAGCGCGGCAGATGAAGCCAGCAGCCCCAGTACAATTAATAACGACTTTTTCATATCCTCTCCTGTTTTAACCTGGTGACGGTTACTCATCGCTCTGCTGGGCAGAAAGGCGCGCCGAGCGCCAGTTGAGCAGCGGCGTTACCGTCACGCCATGAATCACAATGCTGCACACCACCAGTGTCAGCGCCATATCGACCATTGTTTCGGCCTGTTGACCCGCCATGCCGTGTACCCAGGCGAAAGCGATATAGTTGATGCTGCCGATACCGCGAATCCCCAGCCAGCCGATCAGCAGCCTTCGCACCGGCGGAATGCCGCAGCGCAGCGTAGTCAGCCAGACTGCCAGCGGACGCACCACAAAAAATAGCGCCAGTGCCAGCAGGATGCCATTCAGGTTCCAGTGGTGCGCCAGCGTCACGCCCAGCACCACCATCATCGCCGCCGCCAGCAAACGTTCGATAGTATCACCAAACGAAAGCGCATCGCTGACCACCAGCCCGACCGATTTTACCATCCCGCCGCTTTCGCCCGCGTGCTCCAGACGATTATTAGGATTGACCAGCGCTTCGGCGGGCAGAACCCGCTGCTCTTCGCTCAGCTCCTCTGGCGGATGAGCTTTGAATACGCGCAGTTCGGCGCGACGTAAGCCTACGCCTGCAGCGAAGGTGGCGAGAAAGCCCGATGCGCCTATCGTCTCCGCTGCCGCATAGCTGAGGGCGATCAGCGCCAGCGCGAGAAAATCATTGGGCGCGACGTCACCATGTGCGCTGCGCAGCCGCGCTGCCAGCAGACCAACCAGACGGCCAAGCAGAAAGCCCAGCCCCAGCCCGCCGCCGATGCCCCAGATCACTTCAAGCGCCGTCCAGTGACCAAAGCTGCTCCAGGTCAGGTTTTCGCCGCTAAACAGCATCAGCGCCAGGATCAGTAGCGGCAGCGCGGAACCGTCGTTCATCCCTGCCTCGCTGGAGAGCGCCACGCGCAGCGCATCGTCATCGCGCGCATCGTTAACGGAAATCAGGCTCGCCAGCACCGGGTCGGTCGGTGCAACAATCGCGCCGAAGGCCAACGACAGCGGCCAGTCAAAACCCATCAGCCAGTGCGTCAGCAGCGTCATACCGCCGACCGTCAGCAGCATCGCGGGAAACGCGAGCCGCATACCGACGCGCCAGCTGTGCGCGCGCAGCGGCAGACGCAGCTTGAGCCCGGTAATAAACAGCGAGGCCGCCATGGTAATTTCGGTAATATGCGCGGCGGCTTCCGAGTGTTTCAAAATGTCGATCTGCACCACGTCGAATACCCATGGCCCGCAGAGGATCCCGGCTAATAAATAGAGCCCAAATGAGGTCACCGGCCCGCGGTGGATCCACCCCGACGCCAGCGACATAAGTAAAAGGAGGCAGCCGGTGGCCGCCATCCAGGCAAGAAAGTTCATAACGCTCCGTTTTCCCTGAAGATTATGTTTAATCCTGGCACAAGAGCGTGAAAGCGGGATCAGTTCTTCAGATGCCGGCTCGCCAGGCGAAGCGCGAGGCTGGCCGCGCCTGCCAGCGTGGCGAGCGTGACGACGCCGTTCCAGCCCCAGCGTGCCAGCGCCAGACTGCCCAGCGCCGCGCCGGTCGCCATCCCGATAAACACCACGGTAAACAGCAGCGCATTCAGGCGGCTGCGCGCTTCCGGGGCCAGGCCATAGACCAGCGTCTGATGCGCCACCAGCGTGGCCTGCACGCCCAGATCAAACCCAATAGTGCTGAGCACAATCAGCGCCAGCTGAGCCGGTAGCGGCAGCGCGGGCAGCAGGAACATCAGCGCAAAAGAGACCGTGACCAGCGCCGCGCCAACGATGGTGACGCGCGCCGGACCGATGCGGTCGGCAAAGCTGCCCGCCAGCGGCGCAGCCATGGCGCCCGCCGCGCCCGCCAGGCCAAAGGCACCGGCAACCGCGCTATCGAGATGGAAACGGTCGCTGAGCATCAGCGCCAGCGTTGACCAGAAGGCACTAAAACCGACCGACAGCAGCCCCTGCGCCAGCGCCGCACGGCGCAGCGTCTGATGCTGTTGCCACAGGTGCGCCAGCGACAGCAGCAGGCGCGGATAGCTCACCGAGGTGCCGGGCGTAAAACGCGGCAGCACCCGCCACAGCGCCAGGCTGATAAACAGCACCAGCACCGCCGCCAGCCAGTACATGGTGCGCCAGCCGAAATACTCGGCCACCGCGCCGCTCACCACGCGCGATAGCAAGATGCCCACCAGCAGGCCGGTCATCACCGTGCCGACCGTTTTGCCCCGGCTGCGTTCCGGAGCCAATGTTGCCGACGCGGGAACAATGTCCTGCGCCACCGTCGCCGTCAGGCCAGTCACGAAGCTGGCGATCAGCAGCGCATTCAGGCTACCCGAAAAGCCGCACAGCAACAGCGCCGCCACCAGCAGCAGCCCTTTAACCAAAATAATGGTGCGGCGATCGTGGCGGTCACCCAGCGGGGCGAGCAGCAGGATGCCCAGCGCGTACCCCATCTGCGTCAGCATCGGCACCATGCCGACCGCGCCAACGCCGACGCTGAATTGTTTGCTGATAATGTCCAGCATCGGCTGGCTGTAATAAATCGAGGCGACGCTCAGCCCTGCGCCTGCGGCAAGGGTAAAAACCAGCGGGCCGGGCAAGCTGTCGGCCGGTCTGGCCGCAACGCTGTTAATTGCTGACATGGTGTTTTTCTCCAGAAGTGTCCGGTGCTTAGTAGAGCGCATTGCCGCCATACGTTGTAGACTGATAAAAAGCAAAACCGTTATGCGTGGTACGTATGAGCAACCTCTCCAGCCCCGACCGTATTGAACTGATGCAAACCTTTATTCGTATTGTCGAAAGCGGCAGCCTGTCAGCGGCGGCGATGCAGCTCAACACCACGCAGCCCACTATCAGCCGCCGGTTGCAGGCGCTGGAGCAGCGTCTGGGGCTCAAGCTGATTATGCGTACCACCCATGCGCTGAAGCTCACCGATGATGGCGAGCGCTGCTATACCCAGGCACGCCAGCTGCTGGCAACCTGGCATGCGCTGGAGGATGAGCTGACCCATGCCAATGATGAACCGGTCGGCACGCTGCGGGTGCGCGCGCCGCATGCGTTTGGTCAGGACCAGCTGGTCGCCCCGCTGGTGGAATACCTGATGCGCTACCCGCGTCTCAACGTCGAGTGGATGCTTAACGATCGCACGCCAGACTTTATCGCCGAGAACGTCGACTGCGCGATCCAGGTCGGCGCGCTGAGCGATCCCTCAATCGTGGCGATTTTACTGGCGGAAGTGCCGCGCATCGTGGTGGCGTCGCCTGCTCTGCTGACGCAGCACGCGCCGGTTAACGCTGTAGAGCAGCTGGCCGATCTGCCCTGGCTGGCGTTGACCAGCTTTTATCGTAACGAGATTGCGTTACAGCGCATTGACGACGGCCAGCCGGTCAATATGGCGATTGCGCCGCGCCTGAGCAGCGACAGCCTCTATGCGGTGCGCAAAGCGGCATTAATGGGGATGGGCGCGGCCATCATGTCATCGTGGGTGGTGCAGGAAGATCTGGCACGTGGCGAACTGGTGCAGCTTACACCGGGATGGCAGGCACCGCCGCTGCCGGTCTGGCTAACCTATCCCTGGGCAAGCTATTACCCGGCGCGTTTGCAGAAGTTTTTTGAGATGATACGGGAAGTGATGCCCCAGCTGACCGGCACGCGGCCAGCCGGGAAGTTTTAGCACGCTGGCCTAAAAGGCTAGGAATATTTCTTGTCGTTTTTCGACATATTATCCAGCCAGCCCATCACAAACGCCGACAGCACGAAGGTCAGGTGGATAATCACATACCACATCAGCTTGTCGTTGGGCACGGTGCGCGCTTCCATAAATACGCGCAGCAGATGGATAGAGGAGATGGCCACGATTGATGCCGCAACCTTGTTCTTCAGTGAGCCGGAGTCCATTTTGCCGAGCCAGCTCAGCTTCTCTTTGTGGTCGGCAATATCGAGTTTAGAGACGAAGTTCTCGTAGCCCGACAGCATCACCATCACCAGCAGGCCACCTACCAGCGTCATATCGATCAGCGACAGCAGCAGCAGGATCAGATCGTTTTCCGCGATGCTGAGAATATTAGGCAGCAGGTGAAAAATTTCTTCAAAGAACTTAATCGTCAGCGCCAGCAAACCCAGCGAAAGTCCAATGTAAACCGGAGCCAGCAGCCAGCGCGACGCATACATCAGGTTTTCGGTAAAACGTTCCATAATTTCCCACAGGTAATCAAACAGGTCTGGCAGTATAACCCATCCTCTGTGAAGTTATTTCAGCGCCTCTTCAGAAATTTGTGGCGCGGGCGGCAGCGGTAAAGAGAGGCGAAATGACACGCCGCCCTCAATGCGGTTTTCGGCCCAGATGCGCCCGCCATGGCTCTCAACGATGGTTTTACAGATCGCCAGACCCAGCCCGACGCCCGGTACCGATGACTCTTTGTCGCCGCGCGCGAACTTATCAAAAATGCGCGTCAGGTCTTTATCGGGGATACCCGGCCCGTTGTCCCATACCGCCATCTCCAGCCGTTCCCCGTCGCGCCAGGCGCGGATGCCGCGCTGCGCGCTGTTGCCGGCATATTTCAGGCTGTTCTCAATCAGGTTAATTAGCACCCGCTCCAGCAGCGCGCTGTCGCCTTTGATTAAGGTCAGTTCAGAAGGCAAATCAAGCGCCACGCCGTGCCCTTTCAGCGACGGTGCCATGCTGCTGAGCGCGCCGCCGACCACCTCGTCCAGCGCCAGCCACTCCTCGCGCAGGTTCAGGCCGCCCGACTGGATGCGCGCCATGTCCAGCATATTGCTCACCAGCCGGATGGTGCTCAGCGTCTGCTCACGGATCTGGTTCGCCTGCGTGACATATTTCGACTCTTCGCTCGCCAGCTCCAGCATCAGCATCTCCGCCTGACCGAACAGCACGGTCAACGGCGTGCGCAGATCGTGCGACAGCGCAGAGAGCAGCGCGTTGCGCAGCTGCTCGCGCTCCGCCGCCAGCCGCGACGCCGCCTCGCTCTGCGACAGCGCCATGCGTTCCAGCGCGTTGGCAATCAGTACGGTAAAGGTCTCCACCAGCCGCTGCTGCTCCGGGATCATCAGCTGGCGCAGGTTTTGCGGCTCGACCACCAGCAGCCCGCGGCAGTGATCGCCGCTCTTTAGCGGCAGGATCTGGTAGGGCACAGCAGGCAAGGTATCGGTGCCCGCCCCTGCGGGCTGACCTTTGCTGTAGCTCCACCTGGCGATGGCGCGATCCGGCTCGCTGCCCGGCGTCGCCGCGCCCGTCGCCACCAGCTCGCCCTGTTCGTCCGGCAGCAGCAGCAGGCTGCGCGCCTGCAGCGTGACGTCAATCACGCGCTGAGTAGTGGCGGCAATATCGTCAGGCGTCAGCGCGCTGCCCAGCGATTTCGCCATCTCATACAGATGGCGCGCGCGCGCTTCGCGATAGCGCGCCACGCGCGCCTGGTAGCGCACGCCAGCGGTCAGGTTGCCGACAATCACGCCCACGGCCAGCATCACCGCAAAGGTCACCAGATACTGCAAATCGGACACCGCCACCGTGCCGGTTGGCGCAACGAAAAAGAGGTCGAAGGCGAGGATGTTCATCACCGTGGCGATCACCGACGGCCAGCGCCCGTAGCGCAGCGCGATAATCACCACCGCCAGCAGGTAAATCATCACGCCGTTGGCGGTATCGAATCCCGCCAGCAGCCAGCGGCCGCCAGCGGTCACCAGAATACAGAGCAGCAGCGCCATCAGCACGCCGCGCAGCGGCACGCGCCACCGGTCGCCGCCGACGCGCGCGTCACTAAGCGGCGGCGCGTCGCCCGCAGGCTCGTCGAGCGCCACCACCAGCAGATCGAGATCGGGCCCCAGCTTGCCGAGGCGCGTGGCAAAACTGTCACGGTGCCAGCGCCGTAGCGGCCGACGGCCGGTGACAATCTTGCCGAGGTTATGCTCGCGGGCGTAGCGCAGCACCGCCTGCGCCTCGTCGGGATCGGAGAGCGTGGCGGTTTCTGCGCCCAGCTCCTGCGCCAGCTGGAGCGTTTTCAGGATGGCGCGCCGCCGCGCTTCCGACAGGCGATTCAGCCGCGGGGTTTCGACATAGACGGCATGCCACTCGCTGCCGAGCCGTGCCGCCAGCCGCGCGGCGGTGCGCACCAGCTTTTCGCTGCCGCTGTCATCGCCGATGCAGAGCAGAATGGCGTCGCGCGTATGCCAGACGCGATCGCGTCCCTGCTGGTCGCGCCAGACGCGCATCTGGTCATCCACGCGGTCGGCGGTGCGGCGTAGCGCCAGCTCGCGCAGGGCAAACAGATTGCCCTTACGGAAGAAGTTTTCAATCGCGCGCTCTGCGCGATCGCCGACGTAAACCTTGCCCTCTTTCAGGCGCTGGCGCAGGTCGTCCGGCGGCAGGTCCACCAGCACCACCTCATCCGCGCTGTCGAAAAAGGGATCGGGCAGGGTTTCGCGTACGCGGATGCCAGTGATGCCGCCCACCACGTCGTTCAGGCTTTCCAGATGCTGCACGTTGACGGTGGTAATGACGTCGATACCTGCATCCAGCAGCTCGTCAATATCCTGCCAGCGTTTGGGATGGCGCGAACCCTGCACGTTGGTATGCGCCAGCTCATCCATCAGGATCACCGCAGGATGGCGCGCCAGCGCCGCATCTAAATCGAACTCGGCATGGCGCGAGCGGCCAGTGGCGCGGCGCGGCAGCACCGCCAGCCCATGCAGCAGGCTGGCGGTCTCCTCGCGGCCGTGCGTCTCGACCACGCCGATCAGCACGTCGAGCCCCTGCGCGCGCAGCCGCTGCGCCTCTTGCAGCATGGCGTAGGTTTTGCCCACACCCGCACAGGCACCAAAGTAGATTTTCAGCTTGCCGCGGTGGCTGTCGGTCTGTTGCAGCAGCAGCGCGTCGGGATCGGGGCGTTCACGTTCGTCGTTCATCGCATCCTTCAGGGTTGGGTCAGCGCATCCAGCGCCAGGTTAAGCCGCAGCACATTGACGGTGGGATCGCCGCTAAAGGCGAGCAGCGGGCGTTCCGTACTGGCGTCGATCATATCCTCGACCGTTTTTAGCGGCAGCTGGCGCGCGGTGGCGACGCGCGGTGCCTGCCAGTGCGCGGCAGCTGGCGAAATCGCCGGATCGAGGCCGCTGGCCGACGCGGTCACTAAATCCACCGGCACCGCCTGCGGCGAGAGCGGATTCGCGGCGCGCAGCGCGGCGACGCGATCGGCCACCGCCTTATCGAGCGCCGGATTGCTTGCCGCCAGGTTGCTGCCGCCTGACGCCAGCGGATTGTAGGGCGCGTCGCTGGTCGCGGACGGGCGGCCCCAGAAATAGCCGGGCTGGGTAAAATTCTGGCCGATCAGCGCGGAGCCATGCGCCTCAATCAGCGATCCGTTGGCCTGCGCCGGAAACAGCCACTGCGCCAGGCCGGTGGTGAGCAGCGGATAACCCACGCCGGTGACCAGCGTAAGCAGCAGTAAAACTAACATTGCCGGACGTAACTGACTCATTTTTTTCTCCTTACGCCAGACCCAGCAGCACCAGCAGCAGGTCGATGGCTTTAATGCCGATAAAGGGCACCAGCAGCCCGCCCACGCCGTAGATCAGCAGGTTGCGGCGCAGCAGCGCCGCCGCGCTCAGCGGCCGGTAGCTTACGCCTTTCAGCGCCAGCGGAATGAGGAACACAATCACCAGCGCGTTAAAGATCACCGCAGAGAGAATGGCTGACGACGGCGAATGCAGCTGCATCACGTTCAGCATGTTGAGCTGCGGATAAGTCGCCGCAAACGCCGCCGGAATAATGGCGAAATATTTGGCGACGTCGTTGGCAATACTGAAGGTGGTCAGCGAGCCGCGCGTCATCAGCATCTGTTTGCCGATATGCACCACTTCCAGCAGCTTGGTGGGATTCGAATCGAGATCCACCATGTTGCCCGCCTCTTTCGCTGCCTGGGTACCGGAGTTCATCGCCACAGCCACGTCCGCCTGTGCCAGCGCAGGCGCGTCGTTAGTGCCGTCGCCGGTCATCGCCACTAAGCGGCCTTCCGCCTGGTACTGGCGGATCAGCGCCAGCTTGGCTTCCGGCGTGGCTTCCGACAGAAAATCATCCACGCCCGCTTCGGCGGCAATGGCGGCAGCGGTCAGTGGGTTATCGCCGGTGATCATAATGGTTTTAATGCCCATCTTGCGCAGCTCGGCGAAACGCTCCTTGATGCCGCCTTTGACAATATCCTTCAGCGCCACCACGCCCAGCACCTTCGCGCCTTCTGCCACCACCAGCGGCGTGCCGCCCGCGCGCGCCACCTCTTCGACCAGCGCGTTAACCTCGGCCGGGAAGCGTCCGCTGTTGGCTTCGATATGGCGCTTCACCGCATCGACCGCGCCTTTGCGGATCAGGCGATTCTGCACGTTGACGCCGCTCATGCGCGTCTGCGCCGAGAAGGGAATAAAGCTCGCGCTCAGGCTGTGGAGGTCGCGCTCGCGCAGGTTAAATTTCTGCTTCGCCAGCACCACGATACTGCGGCCCTCAGGCGTTTCATCGGCCAGCGAGGCGAGCTGCGCCGCGTCGGCCAGCTGCTCTTCGCTGACGCCTGGCGCGGGCAGGAACTGCGTCGCCTGGCGGTTGCCGAGCGTGATGGTGCCGGTTTTATCCAGCATCAGCACATCGACATCGCCCGCCGCCTCTACCGCGCGGCCGCTGGTGGCAATCACGTTGGCGCCCAGCATGCGGCTCATCCCCGCCACGCCAATCGCTGACAGCAGACCGCCAATGGTGGTGGGGATCAGGCACACCAGCAGCGCCACCAGCACCGTCACGCTGACCGGCGTGCCGCCCCACGCGGAGAAGGGCCACAGCGTGACGGTTGCCAGCAAAAAGACAAGGGTGAGCGAGATCAGCAGAATCGTCAGTGCGATCTCATTGGGCGTTTTGCGGCGTTTCGCCCCTTCCACCATCGCGATCATGCGGTCGAGAAAGGTCTCGCCCGGGTTGACGCTGCACTGGATCACCAGCCAGTCGGAGAGGATGCGCGTGCCGCCCGTTACCGAGGCAAAATCGCCGCCCGACTCACGGATGACCGGCGCGGATTCGCCAGTGATAGCGCTCTCATCCACCGATGCGCCACCTTCCAGCACTTCACCGTCGCAGGCGATAATATCGCCCGCTTCCGCCAGCACCACGTCGCCTTTGCGCAGGCTGTCGGCAGAGACCTGCTGCCACGGGGCGCCATAGCGCGGCTCCGCCAGTTTTTTCGCAAAGCTGGTTTTCTTCACCCCTTTCAGGCTGCTGGCCTGCGCCTTGCTGCGCCCTTCTGCCAGCGCCTCGGCAAAGTTCGCGAACAGCACGGTAAACCACAGCCAGAGCGCGATCGCACCGGTGAAACGTGCACTGCCGTCGAGCCAGCCGCCCGCCATGCCCAGCGCCAGCAGCGTGGTCAGCAGGCTACCGAGCCAGACCACAAACATTACTGGATTACGGAACTGCACGCGTGGATCCACTTTTTTCAACGCGTCGAGCAGCGCGACGCGCATCAGTGCGCCGTTCAGCGCCTGTTGTTGACGACTCATGAGTGCGTACCCTGAAGAAGTTGCAGATGCTCCGCGACCGGACCCAGCGCCAGAGCAGGAATAAAGGTCAGTGCGCCCACCAGCAGTACCGTGCCGATCAGCAGCGCAATAAACAGCGGGCCGTGCGTCGGCAGCGTGCCGTTGCCTGCTGGCTGCGCCTTTTTCACCGCCATGCTGCCCGCCAGCGCCATCACCGGAATGATGATGCCGAAGCGGCCAACCAGCATGCAGAACGCCAGCAGCAGGTTCCAGAACGGCGTGTTGGCGCTGAGGCCCGCAAAGGCGCTGCCGTTGTTATTGGCGGCGGACGAGACCGCATAGAGCACTTCGCTAAAGCCGTGGATGCCCGGATTCGCCATGCCTGCGCGCCCCGCGTCAGTCATCATCGCCAGCGCCGTCCCGAGCAGCACCAGCGTTGGCGTTACCAGAATCGCCAGCGCGGTCATTTTCATTTCGCGCACGTCGACCTTTTTACCAAGGTATTCCGGCGTACGGCCGATCATCAGGCCGGCAATAAAGACCGCCAGCACCACGAACAGCAACATGCCGTACAGTCCCGCGCCCACGCCGCCGAACACCACCTCGCCCAGCTGCATCAGCCACATCGGCACCATGCCGCCCAGTGCGGTGAAGGAGTCATGCATCGCATTGACCGCGCCGCACGAGGCAGCGGTGGTGATCACCGCAAACAGGCTGGAGTTGAGGATGCCGAAGCGCGTCTCTTTGCCTTCCATATTCAGCGCGCTGTCCGCGCCAAGCGCCAGCAGATGGGGATTGCCGCGCGTTTCCGCCCACATCACGGCGACGACGGCGACCACGAACATCAGCGACATCGCCCAGAGCAGCATATGGCCCTGACGGCGATCGCGCACCGCGTAGCCAAAGGCGAAGCAGAGCGCGGCCGGGATAAGGAAGATCGCCAGCATCTGCACGAAACTGGTCAGCGCGTTAGGGTTCTCAAAGGGATGGGCCGAGTTGGCATTAAAGAAGCCGCCGCCGTTGGTCCCCAGCATTTTGATCGCCTCCTGGGACGCCACTGGCCCCATCGCCAGCGTCTGCTTCGCCCCTTCCAGCGTGGTGATGTCGTGATAAGGCAGGAAATTTTGAATGCTGCCCTGGCTGACAAACAGCAGCGCCATCAGCAGGCTGATCGGCAGCAAGACATAGAGCGTGATGCGCGTCAGATCGCGCCAGGCGTTACCGAGTGCGTCGCCAGAACGGCTGGCGAAGCCGCGGATCAGCGCAAAGGCCACGGCAATGCCGGTCGCCGCCGAGACGAAGTTCTGCACCGTCAGCCCCACCATCTGGCTGAAATAGCTCAGCGTGCCTTCGCCGCCGTAGGACTGCCAGTTGGTATTGGTGACGAAGCTTACCGCCGTGTTGAGCGCCAGATGCCAGCTCAGCGCGGGCAGCTGCTGCGGGTTAAGCGGCAGCCGATCCTGCAACAGCAGGATCGCCATCAGCAGCACAAAACCCAGCAGGTTAAACAGCAGGATCGCCAGCAGATAGTGCGGCCAGCGCATCGCACGCCCGTCCGCGCCCAGCAGCCGCCACAGCGGCCGTTCAACGCCTGCCAGCAGCGGCTTATCGGCGATCAGCACCGATAGCCCGCGTCCCAGCGGCTGCGCCAGCACCATCAGCACCAGTAAAAAAACAGCAATCAGTAAAAATGCGTTGGCGGCCATTAAAACGCCTCCGCATTTAACAAGGCATACACCAGATAGCCCAGTAACAAAAACACCAGCACGATGCCGGTTATTACGCCCACGCTCACAGCGACCTCCAGAGGGATCAGGGTTTCGCATTAGCCTGCGCCGTTCGGTATAAAGAAGCGGTTAAATTGCAGGAGTTGGGCGTAAAAAAGTTGTAAAAATGGCGAAAAAACAGGCGGATGAGCGCGCATTACTGCCTTTTTTAGTTAATTAACCCGCTAACCGTTAGCAACCCACGCCCTGCCGTTGTTAAGACGATTGATATTCATTATCATTTCGATTTCCTTGTGAAATAGTTGTGATGCGTATCCTTTTCTCTCTGTTGTTACTGCTGTGCAGCAGCGCCGCCATGGCGAAATCGATCGTTGATATTACCGGCCAGACCGTCACCATTCCTGACCATCCGCAGCGGGTAATTCTGGGCGAAAGCCGCATGCTCTATACGCTGGCGCTGATTGTGCCTGGCAATCCGGCGGCACAGGTTGCCGGCTGGCCTGCCGATATGGCGAAGTACGACGCGCAAAGCTGGCAGCAGTTCACCACCGCCTTTCCGGCCATCAAGGCGGTGCCGCAGCTCGGCTCCGGCGCGCTGCGCGATCTCAACCCCGAACAGGTTCTCCAGCTCAAACCCGACCTGATTATCCTGCCGCGCCTGGCGAAAAGCGGCGCGGAAGAGGCGCATTTCCGCCAGCTGATGCAGCAGGTCAATATTCCGGTGATCTACGTCGACCTGCGCGTCGATCTGCTCAACAACACGGTGCCGAGCCTGAAAATCCTTGGCGAGGTGTTTAACCAGGCGCCGCGCGCCCAGGCATTTATCGATTTTTATCAGGATCATATGCGTAGGGTACGTGACCGGCTGGCGACGTATCAGGGCGCGAAAACCCGCGTGATGCTGCACCTGCACCTGGGTCGCCGCGACACCTGCTGCACCACGGCGGTCAACGGCAACCTTGGCCAGCTGCTGGCCTTTGCAGGCGGCGACAATATTGCGGCAGGCGCGGTAAAAGGCGTGTTCGGCGAGGTCAATCCTGAACAGGTGCTGGCGCAGTCGCCGCAGGTTTATATCGCCACCGGCATGGCGGAGAGCGGCAACGATAAAACGCTACAGCTCGGCCCGCAGGTCAGCCCCGCCCAGGCCGCGGCGAGCCTGCAACGCCTGCTCGCCGCGCAGCCGGTGCTCAGCCAGCTGGCGGCGGTAAAAAATCACCGCGCTTACGGCCTGTGGCACAATTTCTACCTTAGCCCGTGGCACGTCGTGGCGGTGGAGATGTTCGCAAAGGCGCTCTATCCGCAGCTGTTCGCCGACCTCGATCCGCAGCACACGCTTGAACAACTTTATCAGCGCTTTTTGCCGCTGAATTTATCAGGGACCTTCTGGAGCCAGTTACCTCAATGAAAAACGTTTCTTCCCTTTTGCTGGGCGGCGCGCTGCTCTCCGCTAGCCTGCACGCGCAGGAATCCACGCTGCTGGTGACGCAGGATGCCGGGGCGCAGGAGAGCGGCTATCAGCCACACAGCAGCGTCACCGCTACGCGCACGCCAGCAAAGATTATCGACACGCCGCAGAACGTGACCGTGGTGCCGCAGCAGGTGTTGCAGGACAGCGATGCGCAGGATCTTGATGACGCGGTAAAGTTCGTCAGCGGCATTACCCAGGCCAACACGCTGGGCGGCACGCAGGATGCGCTGATCAAGCGCGGCTTCGGCGATAACCGCGACGGCTCTATCCTGCGCGACGGCGTGCGCTCAATCCAGGCGCGCAACTTCACGCCCACCAGCGAGCGCGTCGAGGTGCTGAAAGGCCCCTCTTCCATGCTCTACGGCATGAATGAGCCTGGCGGCCTGGTGAACATCATCAGCAAGAAGCCATTGTTAACGCCGCAGGTGCATCTGGAAGGGCGTAACAGCAGCTTTGGCGGCGGCGGCGGGCAGCTCGACGTCACCGGCCCGCTCGGCACCAGCGGCTTCGCCGGACGGCTGATTGTTGACCATGACGAAACCGACTACTGGCGCAACTTTGGCCGCACGCGCCAGACGGTGATTGCGCCGTCGCTGATGTGGTTTGGCGATACCACCACGGTGCGCGTCGCCTGGGAACATATGGAGTATCTGGTGCCCTTCGACCGCGGCACCATCATCAACCCGAAAACCGGCAAGCCGGTGAATACACCGCGCGAAGAGCGCTTTGACGAGAGCTTTAACGCCACGCGCGGCGATCAGGACATCTTAACCTTCGCTGCCGATCAGGTGCTGAACGATCGCTGGACAACGCACCTTAACTACAGCTTTACGCGCAACACCTACAGCGACCATCAGGCGCGCGCCACCGCCTTTAACGCCGACACCGGCGTGCTGACGCGCCAGGCAGATTCCACCGGTGACGCGCAGAGCCGCTCGCAGATGGTGCAGCTGACGCTGAACGGCGACGTTGACTGGGGCAGCGTCAATCACCAGCTGCTGGCCGGGTTCGATTACGAAGCTGACCGCACCTTCCGTGGCGATATGCTGCGCGGCAAGAAAAACACTGACTTCAACATCTGGCATCCGGTTTACGGTGAGATGTCATCGACCTCGACGGTGAGCGCCGCCGACAGTGACCAGCGCGAAAATGTCGACAGCCGCGGCCTGTTTTTACAGGATGCGGTACGCCTGTCACCGCACTGGCTGCTGCTTGGCGGCGTGCGCTACGACAGCTTTGACGTGATGGCGGGCAAAGGCCGTCCGTTCGTCACCCGCACCCGCAGCTCTGACAGCCGCCTGGTGCCGCGCGCGGGCGTGGTCTATAACCTCAACAGCTGGTCGAGCCTCTACGCCAGCTACACCGAATCCTTTAAGCCAAACTCCTCTATCGCCACCGAGATCGGCGCGCTGCCGCCAGAACTGGGCAAAGCCTGGGAAGTGGGTGGCAAGATTGACCTGCCGAACGGCATTACCGGCACGCTGGCGCTGTTTGATATTCAGAAACGTAATGTGATGGTCGATGAGCTGGTAGAGGGCGAAACCGTCACGCGCACCGCCGGAAAGGTGCGTTCGCAGGGTGTGGAGCTGGATCTGGCGGGTAAGCTGACCGACTCGCTTAGCCTGGTGGGCAGCTACGCCTGGACCGATGCGCGCGTGACCGCCGATCCGGAGAATAACGGCAACGCCATGCCCAACACTGCGCGCCATACCGCCGCGCTGTTCCTGACCAACGATTTTGGCTCAACCGGCCTGCTGCCAGCGGACGATCTGCGGGCAGGCGTGGGCGCGCGCTATGTCGGTCGTCGTCCCGGCGATGCGGCCAATAGCTTTTATCTGGATGATTACACGGTGGCGGACGCCTTTGTCGCCTGGCAGACACCGCTTAGCGGCTATCGCGTGAAGTGGCAGGTCAACGTCAATAACCTGTTCGATAAAACGTATTATCCGTCGAGCGGTAATAACCTGCGCGTCGCGGTGGGCGAGCCGCGCGAGATCGTGCTGCGCGCCAGCGTCGATTTTTAAACGCTTTCCAGCGCCCAGACGCGGTTAAGATCGGCCTTTATCCATAGCTGGCTATCTTCTGCACCGATGATGCTGTCGGTGCAGAAGCTGTCACCGAGATCGATGCGCTCTGGCTTCACTTCGCGCTGCGCATGCAGCGACCAGAAGGCGTGCACCACCGGCTTGAGCAGCGAGCGTTCGCCCGCTTTCACCACCAGCGCCACGCGTCCTGAGGCCAGCCGCACCAGCGATCCCACCGGATAGATGCCAATGGCGCGCACAAAGGTGTGCAGCACCTGGTGATCAAAGTGGCCGCGCCAGCTCAGCATATTGTGCATCGCCTCGGCAGGCGTCCAGCCCTTGCGGTAGACGCGCGTCGAGGTCAGCGCATCGTAAACGTCGCATACCGCCGCCATGCGTGAGTAGAGCGAAATCTCTTCGCCCTGAAGCTGGTGCGGATAGCCGCTGCCGTCATACTTTTCGTGATGATGCAGCGCAATATCCAGCAGGTCGGCGTCGGCATCGGCCTCCATCAGCATCTGCGCGCCGATAACCGGATGCTGGCGCATCACCTCAAACTCCTCGTCGGTCAGCTTGCCGGGCTTGTTGAGGATCTCCAGCGGCACCGCGGCTTTGCCAACGTCGTGCAGCAGCCCGCCCATGCCGACGCGCAGCACCTGTTTATCCTCCAGCCCAAGCTTCTGCGCCAGGGTAATCATCAGGCCGCACACCGCCATGGAGTGCAGATACGTATAGTCATCATGGTTTTTCAGGCGCGCCACGCTCAGCAGCGCGGTCGGTTCGCGCCGGATGGAACCGGCAATTTCATCAACCAGATCCAGCGTGCCCGCCAGGTTCAGGCTGTGGCCGAGGCGCGCCTCGTTAAACATCGCCATTACCTGCGGCTTGCCCTGCTGGAAAATCTGCTGCGCCTTGTCCAGCTCCTGAAAAAAGGGCGTACGGGCAACAGGCTTTTGGGCTGGCTTCATTATGATGGGCGTCTGCACCGATCGGTTGAGATCGATCCACAGCTGCTGGATCCCTTCATGACGCAACATTGCGATCTGGCGCGGATCGGTGACCAGCATCTGATTGCGGATGCGTTTATCTTTGAGCCACCAGACCTCGAGCTTATGGATAAACATCCCTGGCCGCAGCTCATCAACGGTGATTTGCTTGATCACGATAACTCTCCTTAGGATCACCTCTGGTAGAGAATTATCGGCAAGTGAGCAAATTTTCTTCAGTGGGATTCAAGTGGTCGGCGCAGCTCGCGCCGACCTGCCGGGGAACTTATATGGCGCGCACCTCTTTCTGCGCCTCGTGCGCCGTTTCAGGCGTCTGCGCTTCGCCGACGCGGGTGATCGGCCCCATCACAAACAGGAACAGCAGCGCGGCGACCACACAGTGCAGGCCAACAAATACCAGGCCGATGCTGTAGCTGCCGGTCAGGCCGACAATGACACCAAACAGCAGCGGCGTTACGAAGCCCGCGATATTGCCGACGCCGTTAAAGATCGCGCCCGCCAGACCCACCGCCTCTTTCGGCGCGGTATCGCTGATCACCGTCCAGGTGCCCGCACCCGCCGCCACGCCCTTGCCAAAGAACGCAAAGGACATAATCGCGATAATGCCGACGTTGCTCGGAATGACCGCCGCCATAATCAGCGAGGCCGCCATCAGCATCCCGACAATGTAGGGCGTTTTGCGTGCCCAGGAGATGCTCCAGCCGCGCTTAATCAGCATGTCGGAGATATAGCCACCGCTGATGCCGCCGAGAAAGCCAAACAGCGCAGGGGCAACCGTGGCAAAACCGGCGTCGAGAATGTTCATACCGCGCGCCTGCACCAAATAGATAGGGAACCAGGTGATAAAGAAATAGCTGAGCGCAATGGTGCAGTACTGGCCGAGATAGGCGCACCACAACATGCGGTTGGTGAGCAGCGTTTTAAACATCGCTTTGCTAACCGCCGGGCGCGCCTTCAGCGTGTGTGCCGCATCAATATCCACCAGCGCGCCGCCGTCGACGATATGGCGCAATTCCCCTTCAGAGACGCCGGGATGTTTTCGCGGCTCGCGCATATAGGCCGCCCAGACAAACACCGCCAGCACGCCGATGCCGCCCAGCACAAAGAACGGCCACTCCCAGCCGAAGCGCGACACCAGCCATCCGGAGAGCGGCGAGAAGATCGCCACGGCGAAGTACTGCGCCGTGCTGAACAGCGATGAGGCGCGTCCGCGTTCTGCACTGGGGAACCACATGATCACCACACGTGCGTTGGCGGGAAAGCTCGGCGCCTCAATCAGCCCCAGCGCAAAGCGCAGCGTAAACATCAGCACCAGCGCGGTGGTCATGCCGCCCGCGAATTCGCCGACAAACCCCATCGCAATGGTCGAGACAGACCAGAGCGCCAGCGTGACGCCATACACCTTTTTTGCGCCGAAGCGATCGAGAAACAGCCCGCCGGGGATCTGGCCGATCACATAGGCCCAGCTAAACGCAGAAAGGATCAGGCCAAGCTGGATCGCCGACAGGCCAAATTCATCTTTGATCGCCGATCCCGAGATCGACAGGATCGAGCGGTCGGCATAGGCCACCACGGAAAGAAACAGGATCAGGCACAGGATCCAGATACGCACGCGGGTTGGCCGCGCAGCAGGTTGAGCTTTTATCATCAGGTGAATTCCTCAAGAAGCGGAGCTTCCTGCCCCTGGAATTGTTATCAGGAATACCGCTTTGAATTCGCTGTTGAAGAAATATAGGTAGCAGGCGAAGGGTTGGTCATTGGGCGAGTGGTGAAATCCTGCACGTGATTTTGCATTGATTTTGGCAGGCTTCACAATGCCACTTGCGGCGCTGCACATAAGCGGGAGAAACGTGGCGCGACGCAGTGAGAATGTGCGCCGGATCGAGGAAATCGCGTTGGGCTGCGCTATATAGCGCAGCGGTCAGTGGGTTTTCTTTGCAAAATCAACGCGATTTCTCGCGCAGCAGCGCCATCAAAATAATGTCGTGATACTCACCGTCGCGCAGGCACGCCTTGCGCCGCACCCCTTCCTGCTCAAAGCCGAGGCGCTGATAAAGCCGCCGTGCGCGCTCATTATCGTGAAACACCTCCAGCTCGACGCGCGTCACGCCTAGCCAGTTAAAGGCGTAATCGAGGCCGGTGCGGATTAATCGCTCACCAATGCCTCTTCCGCTGAACGCCGGAGCGACACCGATACCAAAGCTGATGCCGTGCCGGGTACGCGGCCGGTTTTCAACGAAAAGCGTCAGCTCGCCGACCATCTGTCCGTCAAGCTCCGCCACAAAACCGATATAGCCTTCGCTATCCATACGTTCGAACTTTTTCTGCCAGGTTGCCACGCTCGGAAACGGCAGCTGCGTGGTCCAGCGATAGACCTCAGGCTGGCTGTAAAGACGCTGATACCCAGCGGCATCACTGGGTTCACGACCGCGAATGGTTAATTCCATATCGGTAATCCCTTTTAAGTTGCACTAAGCTGTTTACTCTCCCCAGGCGTAAAGAGAGTCGTTATGTTGTATCGCCGTTTCGAACGTTTTATCAATATTTTCCAGGATGCTCCATCCGATTCGCCGCCCAATCGCATCGGGCCTTTCTATTTTTACTACCTGAGACAGGTGTGGCCGAGCTTTGCCGCACTGCTGGTGGTCGGGCTGGGATCGGCGCTGATTGAGGTCGCGCTGTTCAGCTACCTCAGCCGCATTATCGATCTGGTCAACAGCGCCACGCCCGCCACGCTGTTTGAGGAACACTGGCCTGTTCTGCTGTGGATGGGATTTGTCGCGCTGATCCTGCGTCCGGTGTTTATTGCGCTGCACGATATGCTGGTGCACCAGAGCATTAACCCCGGCATGACCAGCATGATTCAGTGGCAGCAGCATAACTATGTGCTGCGCCAGAGCCTTAACTTCTTCCACAACGACTTCGCCGGACGCATCGCCCAGCGTATTACGCAGACCGGCAATGCGCTGCGTGATTCGGCAGTGCAGCTGGTCGATGCTATCTGGCATGTGTTGATCTACGCGGTGACATCGCTGGTGCTGTTTGCGGGAGCCGACTGGCGGTTAATGATTCCACTGGTGATCTGGATCGTCGCCTATATCGCCTCGCTGCGCTTCTTCGTACCGCGCGTGAAGGCACGCTCGGTGGTGGCGTCGCAGGCGCGTTCAAAGTTGATGGGCACCATCGTCGACGGCTACACCAATATCGCCACCATCAAGCTGTTTGCGCACCACGATCTGGAAAAACGCTACGCGCGCGAGGCGCTTCAGGAGCAGACCGACAAAAACTACCGTCTGAGCCGCATGGTAACCAGTATGGACGTGACGCTCTCCTCGCTTAACGGCCTGCTAATTGTCTCGACGTCAGGCCTGGCGCTGTGGCTGTGGAGCCAGTCGCTGATCAGCGTCGGTGCTATCGCGCTGGCAACCGGGCTGGTGGTGCGCCTGGTGAATATGTCTGGCTGGATCATGTGGGTGGTCAACGGCATTTTCGAGAACATCGGTACGGTGCAGGACGGCATCAATACCATCGCCCAGCCGCTTAGCGTGCAGGATGCCCCGCAGGCGAAAACGCTGCGGGTCACGCGTGGCCAGATCCGTTATGAGGATATTCGCTTCGACTATGGCGGCGGCCATCAGGTGATTAACCGCCTTAACCTCAATATCAAGCCTGGCGAGAAAATCGCCCTGATCGGCCCTTCCGGCGCGGGGAAATCAACGCTGGTAAACCTGCTGCTGCGCCTCTATGACCTGAACGGCGGCCGCATCACCATTGACGACCAGAACATCGCCGAAGTCACGCAAGAGAGCCTGCGTGGACAGATTGGCATGATTACGCAGGACACATCGCTGCTGCACCGCTCTATTCGCGAAAACCTGCTTTACGGGCGTCCCGACGCCACCGAAGAGGAGCTGCTTTCAGCTATCCAGCGCGCGCGCGCCAGCGAGTTCCTTCCGCGCCTTTCCGATGCCGAAGGGCGCACCGGGCTGGATGCGCACGTTGGGGAACGCGGCGTGAAACTCTCCGGTGGGCAACGTCAGCGTATCGCCATCGCACGCGTGCTGCTGAAGGATGCGCCGATTCTCATCATGGATGAAGCGACCTCTGCACTTGACTCCGAAGTGGAGGCCGCCATTCAGGAGAGTCTGGAGACGCTAATGCAAGGCAAAACGGTGATCGCTATCGCGCACCGTCTGTCGACTATCGCCAAAATGGATCGCCTGATCGTGCTGGATAAAGGGCATATTGTTGAAATGGGCAACCACAGCGAACTGCTGGCGCACAATGGCCTCTATTCACGGCTGTGGCGGCATCAGACCAGCGGCTTTGTCGGCGATCACTGATCGCCGCGTCGGTAGGGTAAGGCGTCGCGCGCCTCAATAGACCAGGCGCGCATGCCTTCCCGCTCCTCCTGAAGGAAATCTGCCACCGCATCGCGCAAACCTGGATGTGCCAGGTAATGCCATGAGCTGGTGAGCTGCGGCTCAAAGCCACGCACCAGCTTATGTTCGCCCTGCGCGCCCGCGTCAAAACGCTTCAGTCCCGCCGCGATAGCATAATCCATGCCCTGATAGAAACAGGTCTCAAAGTGCAGGCGGTCAAACTCCGCCAGACAGCCCCAGTAGCGCCCGTAAAGCGTCTCGCCATCCACCAGACAGAACGCCATGGCCGCAGGCTGCCCGTGCAGATCCGCTATCGCTACGCGGATGCTGTGCGGCATCCGCGCGGCCAGCAGGCTAAAAAAGTCGCGCGTCAGATAGGGCCGCTGGCCGCGCACCGCATAGGTGTTGGCGTAACAGGTGTAAACGAAATCCCACTGACTCTCGCGCAGTTCGTCGCCGCGATACCAGGTAAATTCAAAGCCGCTCTGCGCCACCAGCTCGCGCTCTTTGCGCAGCTGTTTGCGCTTGCGCGACATCAGCGTGTCGAGGAAATCCTGAAAATCGCGATACTCGCGGTTGTGCCAGTGATACTGGCAGCCGAGCCGCATCAGCCAGTCCGGCTGCTGCTGTAGCAGCGCATCGCCGCGCGCGTCGGTGAAGTTAATGTGCGCACTGCTGAGCCCCTGCTGATGCAGCGTCTCCGGCAGTGCGGCCAGCAGCTGAGCCGCGGCCTCTGCCTCGCCCAGCACGCGCGCGCCGGTCACCGGGCTAAAAGGGATTGCGCCCAGCCACTTAGGGTAATAAAGGATGCCAGCGCGGTGGCAGGCATCGGCCCAGGCGTGATCGAAAACGTATTCGCCCCAGGAGTTGCGTTTGCGGTAGCCAGGTATCGCGGCACGCAGCGCGCCGTTTTCGCGCCACAGCAGGTGATCGGGCTGCCAGCCGTTACCGGCACGCACGCTGCCGCTCTCTTCCAGCGCCATCAGAAAGGCGTGACGTAGAAAAGGCTGCTCGTTGGGCAATAGCGCATCCCATTCAGCGGCATCAACTTCCGCCAGCGAAGCAAGGTGAAACAGTGACATGCATAACTCCGGGAGAGATCGGGCGAAAGGTTAGTCAAGCAGGTTTTAAGGTATCGCGAAAGGGTGATGGCACCGAATGTGAAGCGGCGAAAGAGAGAGAGAAGATTGCGTCGCGTGGCACAAGGGGTTAAAACAGCCTGATGCGACAGGCAGCTAACAACACTCAGGATCGTAAAGCATGGCGAAAGCATTAGTGATTTTTCTGCACGGCGTCGGCAGCAACGGCGAGGATTTAGCGGCGCTGGGCCGTCACTGGGCACCGCTGTTGCCCGATGTGATCTTCGCCGCACCCGATGCGCCTGAGCCTTTCCCCTACGGCGCTGGCTTTCAGTGGTTCAGCCTTGAAGGCGTGACGCCAGAAAACCGCCCGGCACGCGTCCGTAACGCGCGCGCGGCTTTTGACGCGACAATAGAGACGATCATGGCGCAGCACGCCTTGAATGGCAGATGGGATAGCGTTGTGCTGGTGGGCTTTTCACAGGGTTCCATCATGGCGCTCGACATGCTGGCATCAGGACGCTATCCGCTGGCGGGCGTCGTCGCTTTTTCTGGACGGCTGGCGTTTGATGGGCCTTTAACGCCAACGCCCCAGACGCCTGCGCTGCTGATCCACGGTCACGCCGACGAGGTGATCCCGTGGCGTGAAAGCGAATCCGCCGCACAGCGCCTGAAAGCGGCTGGCGTGCCGCTTGAACTTCAGCTTGAGCCTAAAACAACCCATACCATTTCAGCACAGGGCGCGATGCGGGCCGCCACCTTTATTGCCCAGTGCCTTCAGGATTAGGGCCAGAAGCGCCGTAGCGCCGCATACGCCCGCTGTGCAGCCTCTTGCGGCGGGAGGCGTTTCAGATCGTCGTTGAAGACCTCAATGCCCACCGGCCCCTGATAGCCTGCGCTTTTTAACTTATCGACGAAGCTGGCGACATCCACAATACCTGCGCCGGGAAGCTGGCGCTGATGTTTGGCAAGCTTCATGATCGCCTGTTTATCCTGCGGCGAGGGCTGAACGGCCATATCGCACAGCTGCACTTCGTAAATACGATCGGCTGGAATACCGTCGAGCTGTGAGGCGTCACCGCCCAGCGCGCAGATATGGAACAGATCCACCACCAGGCCGATATTCGGCTGGTCCAGCCGTTGCAAACGTTCCCACGCCTGCGGCAGCGTGTTATCGACGCTGCACCACGCCATCGGTTCATACATGATACGCATACCGAAGCGCGCGGCTTCCGACGCCAGCCAGCGCAGGTCTTCATCGATTTGCTCTTCGATGCAGTCATCACGCGTGGTGGCCGGAGCCTGAATGGTGTCACAGCCCAGCGCGTTTGCCATCTGGATAAACTGGCGTAGCTCGTCACGCTTTTGCAGGCGCAGTTCGCCGGGCGCGCCGGAAAAATCGCGCAGCACCTGCAGGTTGGTAAAGCCCAGGCCTTGCTGGGCCAGACGCGCCGCGCCGCCGTGACAGGCCTCGACGTCTTCACGCCAGATTTCGACCTGATCGAATCCCGCTTCGCGCGCCGCCTGAAGTTTTTTCTCAGGTTCACCGCTTAACAGCACCAGGTTAAGGAATGCAGGTTGAGTCATGAACGTCCTCCTTAATCGTCCGGAATAATCGGTTGCCAGTGGCGCAGGCGCGAGGTGCGCCTGGCCGGGTATTTGCCTTTACCCCAGTAAATTTACCAGCGCGAAACCAGCAAAGGTCATCAGCAGCGAGCCGGTAACATGCACCAGCACGCTCGCCATCGCCCACAAATACTTACCTGATTGTAGCAACATGAGGATTTCTGCTGAGAAAGTGGAGAACGTTGTCAGACCGCCGCATAAGCCGGTGACGATGAGGAGCTTCCAGGCGGGATCGAGATGCGGATATTTGATAAACCACGCCAGCGCCGCACCGATGATAAATCCACCTGCCAGATTAACCAGCAGCGTGCCCGGCGGCAGATTAGGGAATAGCGCGTTAAAGCGCAGCGAGATCAGCCAGCGCAGCGTACAGCCTGCGGCACCGCCCAGCATCACGGCGAACAGTGACTTCAACATCATTTGCTCCTGTAAACAGTCTTTATGCAGGGCTATGGCGGAGGGAAAACGGCCTGACACACCAGTAACGCCTGCGAGAGGATTAGGGTTTATGTCAGGCGTCATCAGCCGCTGGGATCGCCAGCAGGCGGTTGGGAAAGGTGGAACACCATCACCTTGTGGCCCTGATAATACGATGCAGCATCATAGCTGACAACTGGCTCAGGGCAGCAGCAGACGGCGAAAAAGCAGGTTCTGGATACTTTGCCGCGGCGAGAGCAGCACATGGACGAAAACATCTGGCAGCGTCAGCGAATAAAGAATTCTGTAGCCATCAGTCGTATGACATTCCCGATAGCGGCTGATGCCCAGAGCAAGCAATTCGCTACAGACTGGACATCCCTCTGGAAAGAGCGTGACGCGCTGTTCGAACTCATCCAGCGACCGGCGGACAATGTTGCCAGGATCGTTACCTGATCTGCGGTGAAACGCGAAAATCTCTTCAATACTCAGGCGTACAATCGGTAGATAAACAAAGGTCAGCTCAGCATCCTGCCGGGACATGTGTTACCTCACAGATCTGAAAGAAGTTCATCGCGCGTCATGCCGCGCGCTTGCTGTTTGTCCTCTTCGGAAAGCGCCAGCAGACGAAGTAGTGCTAAGGTCTCATCGCGCTGCTGTCGATCTGCCCATGATTCGATAACATAGGCTGGATTGCCGTTTTGCGTCACCAGGATGGGTTCGGAAACGTCGAGCGACGCCGCATTTCGTTTAATATCGCTGATTGTCTGAATTTTCATCATGGTCTCCCTGGCTGGTGAACCAAATTTAGACTGTTAAAAAACCAGCGGCAACACTTTTGTTGTTTTTTTGGACAACCACCCTGTTCAGGAGAATCCATGCGCACCCTGATTTTTGACACTGATATCGGCGTAGATGACGCTTTTGCACTGGCCTATGCCGCGCGGACGCAGCGGCTGCTGGGCATTACCACGGTGTTCGGCAACGTGGCGGTCGGGCAGGCGGTGAAAAATGCCCGCCTGTTTTGTGAAAAGATGCAGATTGATGCGCCGGTTTATCGCGGCTGTTCACGTCCGCTGGCGCTCACGCCCAGCGAACCGGCAAAGCTGCATGGCGAGGATGGTTTAGGCGACGCCTTTACGAATCCCTACAGCGACATCGCGCCCGGCGCGGTGCAGTTTATTATCGACAGCGTCCGTGCGCAGCCGCATAAGATTACGCTGGTGGCGATTGGCCCACTGACCAATATCGCCAGCGCCATTAATCAGGCACCTGACATCATTCCACTGGTGAAAGAGCTGGTGATCATGGGCGGCGCATTCGGCACCGACGGCCACAGCGGCAATGTGACGCCTTTTGCTGAATTTAATATCTGGAAAGATCCGCACGCCGCCGATCAGGTGCTTAGCTCGGCACTTAAAGTGGTGGTGATGCCGCTCGACGTCACGCATAAGGTGCTGATCAGCGGCGAGGAAGTTCATCAGCTGAATCAGCCAGTGCTGAGCGCCATTGTGCGGCCTTACCTGGCTTACAGCCTGCAAAAAGAGGGCTTTGACGGCATGGCGCTGCACGATACGCTGGCCATCGCCTGGCTCTGTCAGCCCGAGGCGTTCCAGCTGGCGCACGGCCCGCTGCGCGTCATTACCGAGGGTATCGCGCGCGGGCAAACGGTGCGCAAACTGGGCGCGCTGGCGTCACGGGAAGATCCTTTCCGCGATCTGCCCGCCCAGCGTGTCGCGCTGGGCGTTGATGCCGCGCTGGTGCGCGATCATTTCTTCCGCACGCTTAGCGATCAAAGTGGATCACGCCCTTAATCAGCTCGCGGTTGTTGATCACCTGCGGCTCGAAAGTTTCCGCCAGCGTTGAGAAGGCAAAGTGCGCGTTGAGCATCATTTCGGCGCGCAGCTTGCCGCTCGCCATCAGATCGCGCACGCGATCGAAATCTTCACGCGTGGCGTTGCGGCTGCCCATCAACGTCGTCTCTTTTTTATGGAACTCGCTGTCCGGGATCACCAGATCGCCTTTGTGCAGGCCAACGTAGACCACGGTACCGCCGTGGCGCATTAGATTGACCGCGTTATTCATCGCAGCCGGGCTGCCGGTCGCGTCGATGACCTTCAGTGCCAGCCTGCCGTTGAACTGCGCACGCAGCGCGTCATAAAAATCGTCACTCGCGGGATCGAGCGCCGCCAGCCCAAGCTCTCTGGCGACGTGCGCACGGCGGAATTCGCTGGTGTCCGCCACCACCACATTAGCGCCTGCCGCTGCCGCAATTGCCGCTACGCCGAGACCAATTGGCCCTGCACCCACCACCAGCACATGCTCATCTGCGCTGACGCTCGCCCGGCGCACCGCGTGGGCGCTGATGGCGAACGGCTCAATCAGCGCGGCCGCCTCTGGCGCAACGTCGTCGACGCGCAGCAGGTTGCTGACCGGCACGGCGAGGTAATCGCAGAAGCCGCCGTCCTGATGCACGCCAATCACCGAGATATTTTCGCAGCAGTTGGTTTTACCGCTCTGGCAGGCATCGCAGCGCAGGCAAGAGATATAGGGGATAAGCGCGACGCGCTGGCCCGTTTCAACGCCTTCTGCGCCCGCGCCCAGGGCGACCACTTCGCCGCACAGCTCATGCCCCAGCACGCGCGGGTAGCTGAAGAACGGCTGATTGCCCGACCAGGCATGGATATCGGTGCCGCAGATACCGGCGGTGATGATCTTGATCAGTGCCTCGCCCGCCGCAGGCTCAGGCTGCTCGCGTGTGGCCCAGACCATTTTTTTTGGTTCAGCGATGACCAGGGTTTTCATTGTTGTCATGTTGGTTCTCCGGTTGTCCTGACGCAGTTATGGCGAATTGATCACAAACGGGCTTTTTTACCCGCGCGATCTGTGAGGCACGGCGATTTTTTTGGGATTTGAATGGTTTTTAATGGATAAAAACCCGGAGGAACCCGTGAGCCGAAACCTGAACCTGCGCCAGAACGTGATTAACCAGATGCTGGAAGGCATCGCCCAGCGCCATATCCGTTCGCCGCTGCCTGCGCAGGCCGCGCTGGCGGAGATGTTCAATATCAGCCGCACCACGGTGCGCCATACGCTGCACTATCTGCACCAGCGCGGCGTGCTGGAAAAAGTGGCGGGCACCTGGGTTATCGTGCGCCAGCCGGAGGAGGAAGATGGCTTTAGCGAGCTGACGTCGCCGATTGAGCAGCAGGCCAGCCAGTTTGAGCAGGCGTTTTTCGAGATGATCAACCAGCGCCAGCTCTCGCCCGGCGACGCCTTTAGCGAGCTACAGCTGGCGCAGCGGGTAAAAGTCAGCCCGGTGGTGGTACGTGAGTTCCTGCTGCGCTTTATGCGCTATGATCTGCTGGAGCCGGTGACGCGTGGCCGCTGGCGCATGAAGAAATTTACGCTCGACTATGCCGATAAGCTGTTCGAGCTGCGTGAAATGCTGGAAACCCATGCCCTGACGCGCTTCCTGAATCTGCCGCCGCAGGATGAGCGCTGGATCCAGGCGCGCGACCTGCTCGACCGCCACCGCACCCTGCGCGACACCATCGCCAGCGACTATCGCCAGTTCGCCGCGCTGGATAAAGAGTTACATTCGCTGATCCTTTCCGCCGCCAATAATCCCTTTTTTAACCACTCGCTGGAGATTATTTCCGTTATTTTTCATTCGCACTATCAATGGGATGAACGCGATCTCAAGCAGCGCAACATTGTGGCGCTGGAAGAGCATATGGCGCTGCTTTCTGCGCTCATTGGCCGCCAGGATGTGGATGCGCTGCTGGCGTTGCACACCCATCTCGCCACGTCGCGCTCTTCAATGGCACGCTCCATCCGCCAGTACAATTAAAAACCGATTAAAAACCACAAAGCATTAGCTCCCGCACGAATCAGAAACATCTTCGCAACATCACGGCTGCATTACTTCTAGTCTCGACTGCAACGTCATGGCGGCCAGCTGGCACGCCATGCACCCTACCCTCACATAATGATAAGTACCCAGTTACGGGAGAATGCCATGGAAAATTCATCGGTCAGCGGCCGTCGCTCGTCGACCGCCGATGCGACGCCGGAACAGGATTATGTGCCGGCGCGCAGCGATGTGGTGCGCTCGCCGCGCATCCGCAAGATTCAAATCACCGCCATGCTGCTGCTGCTGTTCGCCGCCGTGATTAACTATCTCGACCGCAGTTCGCTTTCAGTGGCCAACATGACTATCCGCGAGGAGCTGGGTCTCAACGCCACGGAAATCGGTATGCTGCTCTCTGCTTTCTCGCTGGCGTATGGTCTGGCACAGCTGCCCTGCGGCGCGCTGCTGGATCGCAAAGGCCCGCGCATCATGCTGGGGATCGGCATGTTTTTCTGGTCGCTGTTCCAGGCGGCAGCCGGGCTGGTGCATAACTTCACCCAGTTTATTCTGGTGCGTATCGGCCTCGGCATCGGCGAAGCGCCGATGAACCCGTGCGGTGTGAAGGTGATTAACGACTGGTTCAATATCAAAGATCGCGGCATGCCGATGGGCTTTTTTAACGCCGCCTCAATGATTGGCCTGTCAGTTGCGCCGCCGGTGCTGGCCGCGATGATGCTGGCGTTCGGCTGGCGCGGTATGTTCGTGATTATCGGCGTGCTCGGCATGTTCCTGGCGATTGGCTGGTACATGATCTACCGCGACCGCGACAACAGCAAACTCAGCGCGGAAGAGATCCACTATTTGCAGGCAGGCAGCGTCACGTCACGCAAAGAGCCGCTGAGCTTCGCTGAATGGCGCGGCCTGTTTAAGCAGCGCACCATGTGGGGCATGATGATCGGATTCAGCGGCATCAACTACACCGCGTGGCTCTATATCGCCTGGCTGCCGGGCTACCTGCAATCGACCTACCATCTGGATCTGAAAAGCACCGGCCTGCTGGCAGCGATTCCGTTCCTGTTTGGTGCGGCGGGTATGTTGCTTAACGGCTACACGGTGGATGCGCTGGTGCGTCGCGGCTTCGACGCGGTGAAAACCCGTAAGGTGTGCATTATTTCCGGCATGCTGCTGTCAGCGGCCTTTACCGCCTTTGTGACGCGCGCCACTGATACCACCAGTGCCGTGACGCTGATTGGCATGGCGCTGTTCTGCATCCACTTTGCCGGCACCTCCTGCTGGGGCCTGATCCACGCCAACGTAACGGCACGTATGACCGCCTCGGTCGGCAGTATCCAGAACTTCGCCAGCTTTGTGTTCGCCTCATTTGCCCCGGTGATCACTGGCTGGGTGCTGGATACCACGAAATCGTTCAGCCTGGCGCTGATGATCTGTGCTGGTATCGCAGTGGTGGGCGCACTCGCCTATCTGGTGCTGGTACGCAAACCGATCACCGACGGCGCGTAATCAGACAGCCGGGCACTGTGCCCGGCTAATTCAGTTTGTGCAGCGTCACGCCGTGGCGTGCGCCGTAGCGTTCGATACCGCCGATCACCTTCTCCACGCTGAGCGCTGGCGGCGGTGAGAAGAGCGGAGCGCGCGCCCGTAGCGCAGAGTCGAAGCGGGCAAGCGCGGCAAAATCGTGCGGATAGCGCTCGGTATCTACGCCGACAAATGCGCCCTCATGCATGGCGCGGTCGAGCAATCCCTGCCAGCGTGCGAGCGGAGCCATGCCAATGCTCGCTGTGCCAGGTGAAAACAACAGCATGTCGATGTCGCGATAACGTGGCTGGCGATCGAGGAAACGCGCCAGCGACGCGGCGGAGGGTTCAGCGCCTGACATCAGCCAGAACGGGATGGCGTGCTGGCGCATAGCGCACCACGGATCCATCATCAGATAGCTGTCCACCATCAGACGTGTGGCGTGGATGCCCGCCGCCAGATACCAGTCACGGTAGATTTCTGCCACCACAAAGCTCAGCGCCTCTGGGTCCTGATAGCGTATCTCCAGCAGCCGCCAGCCCTGGTCCGCCGCCAGCTTTTGCAGCGGCGACTTCAGGTACTCATCCAGTCCCCATTCCGCTTCCGGCACGCTGTCAGTGGGCGCAGGCGCCTGCCACTGCACATGTTCGCTACCGTAGCGCGCCAGGAACTCCGCTACGCGGCCACCACCCTGCAAGTACTCTTTCTCCGTTGCCCCATTCAGCGCGCCAAACTGGAAGAAAGAGCGATCGCTGGTGCGCGTGACCGGCCACTGCCGCGTACAGTGGCTGACGAACAGCGTGCCTTTGCCCGGCAGGCTGCGCATCAGGAATTCATTGAAGGCCAGCGGCAGTGCGCGCAGCTTCAGATGGAAGTAGCGCATGCGATCGAGCATCAGCCGATCCTGGTTTGGGTCCTGTATTTGATGCACCGCCAGGCGCGGCCAGGCCGCCAGCAGCCCCGCCGCTACCGCTTTGCCCTGCTCAAAGCCCACCTGGGCATCATCGGGATCGCTGTGCGGTGAACGCACCGGGCAGAGAAAAGTTTGCGGCAGCCAGGGCACGCCCGCCGCTGCCGCCAGGTGGGTCAGGGCGCCGTTAGATGAGCCGATAAAAGCAGCCGGGTAGTCGCGTTCCGGATATTCGCTCACCATCCATTCGGCAATGCCTTCAATGTCCAGCTCGCCTGCCTGTGACTCGGTAATCCCTTCCGCCATTCCACCGACGGCGTAGCCCCAGTCTCTGAGCCGGGTCGGCAGACGATTAAGCGAGGGCAACAGGCGATTAAGCATCGGTGACGTATCGGTGTCGTCAACAGGTTTGTCATGCAGCGTATGGGCGAGCGCCATCAGCATAGCGGTGGCGGAGTCGAAACGGGCGATGCCTTTTGGCGGTTTACTCATCCTGATTCTCCTGCTGAATACGCGTCAGAAACGGACGGATGGCGTGGCGGAAGCTCCACGGATAGACATAATGCAGCGTATGGGTGCCGCCGCGCAGCGTCAGCACCTCGCCGCGCGGCAGTAACGCGCCCAGCTCATCGACCCAGCGCGCGGGCGACACCGTGTCGCGCGAGCCGCGCAGCAGCAGCGTCGGGGCGTTGATATAGGTCAGGCGATGTTCAATGCGGTCGCGCATCAGCAGCCGGTGGGTTTTCAGGACGCGCCACAGCCCGGCCTTGGCGAAATCAACGCGCGCCAGCGATGCGGGCGAGCGATGCTGCTCCAGACGACCGTTACGCCAGCCGCGCCAGGCCTGCCGCAGCAGGCTGCGCGCGTGGCGATCCACCGTCGGGCCTTGCATCACCAGGCCTGCCACCACTTCAGGGTGCCTGACGGCCAGCGCAGCGAGGATCTGGCAGCCGGAAGCGCTGCCGATCCAGATGGCGCGCGACAGTTGGTTATGCTGAAGCCACTGCCAGAGCGCATCAGCCTGCTCTTCCACCGTGAGGGCCCGTGTGGAAGATGGCAAGGTGCTGGCCCCAAAACCGGGCAGATCCGGCACCAGTACGCGGTAGTTATGGCTGAGCGCCAGCGCCAGTTCTTCCATCGCACGCCCCGACATCACCAGATCGTGCACCAGCACCAGCGGCAGGCCAGGCGCATCATGAGGCGTAATGCGGGTGAACATACGCCATTCGCCGACCTGCTGAAAGTAACCCGCCAGGCCCGCATGGTGGCTGCGCGGTGAAACGGGCGGCGTCTGTTTTAAATGCTGCCATTGCTTAGCGCCCCACCAGCTTGCCGCTACGCCCAGCCCCAGCCCGGCCAGCAACGCGCCGCTTTTCCAGCGCACCGGTTGTTCCTTTTTCCTCATCGCCTGCTCCTGAACAGGATTGTGTCACTTCAGTGTAGGCGGCGAAATCGTGACCAGCAGGCGAGACGGGGCAAAGTTGTGGTGAGATACAAAAGAAGGGGCTGCGATTAGATCCAACCGCAGCCAGGGGAAAATCAGGCGATGACGTTGCGCAGGCGGCCAATCTTTTCGATTTCGACTTCCACTACGTCACCGCTGAACATAAACAGCGGTGGCGTGCGTTTTTTCCCGACGCCGCCCGGCGATCCGGTAAAAATCACGTCGCCCGGCGACAGTGGGCTAAAGGCGGAGATATATTCAATAATATTCGCCACTTTGTGCACCATGCTGCCGGTGGTGTCGTTCTGCACTTCGCGTCCGTTAAGGAAGGTTTTGATTGCCAGCGCCTGCGGATCGCCAATCTCTTCGGCGGTGGTCATCCACGGCCCGAAACCGCCAGTCTGCGGCCAGTTTTTCCCGGCGGTGAACCAGGTAAACTGCATATCACGTACCGTCGCATCCATAAAACAGCTGTAGCCCGCCACATATTCCAGCGCCTGAGCCGCTTTTACCTGATGCGCCGGTTTGCCAATAATCACCGCCAGTTCGCCTTCGTAGTCAAACTCGCTGGTGGTTTCTGGCTTCAGCAGCGGCCGATTGTGGCCGGTCAGCGAGTCGGCGAAACGAATAAACAGCGTTGGCGCATCCAGGGTTTCAGAGAACTCCTTGCGCTTATCGGCGTAATTCATGCCGACGCAGAAGACTTTACCTGGGTTCTCAATCACCGGCAGGAACTGCAACGCAGAAAAAGCATAGTCAGCCGGAAAATCGCGGAATGCGGCCAGGTCGGCCATAGAGGAATGCTGGAGAAAGGTCTTTAGATCGGGGCTCGCCGCGCCAAGACGCAGCCCGACATCCACGACGCCGTTTTCAAGGACGATGCCAAAACTTTTTCTTGCCTGGTCAGGAAGATAAAAACTGCAAAGCTGCATTACTGCCTCGTTGTTATAGGAAAATTCGCGCGCAGGTTAGCAAAAGATAAGATGAAAATCGTACAACCTTTCGCTCATCCGATGTGTAGGAAGGACGCAGACCGCGCAGACAGGCGGCCTGAAGCGAGGTGATAACCACAGGTCACTCCCTGACCGCGTTTATCGAGGGTAAAAGTGGCACAGCCTGTTAATACATTGCGCCCGGCGGTACGTATTTGAAAGTTTCGACGTAAGCGCGAAAGACATATTTTACTAAGCGTTTCATGAGTAGCCTTGTTCAAAATTTGTTGAAAAAATGCAGGGAAATTATAACCACTGTGCATTTTGCAGGCAATAAATTTTGAACTGGATCACAAAAACAGCATTATTTTACGGGCATGGAGGTTAAGAGAAAAGGTTGAGGTGTTGGATCAGAATGGTGCAGCCAATAGAGATTAATACCACACCGCCCAGCACTTCTGCCCACTTGCCTAGCACTGGACCCACTAAACGGCCTACCAGCACACCGGTCGTAGCCATGATGGTGGTAGCCATGCCAATCGTTAGCGCTGTCGCGATGATATTGACCTGGAGAAAAGCCAGCCCAACGCCTACTGCCAGCGCATCAAGGCTGGTGGCAACCGCCGTTGTCGCCAGCACCATAAAGCCGTGGCGCTGTGGCGCTTCGCAGGGCTCAGCCGTAGCGGTCTGGCGGAAGCCTTCCATCATCATGCGTCCACCCAGGAAGGCCAACAGGAAAAAGGCGACCCAGTGATCCCACGCCATCACGTAGCGGCTGGCGGCCAGCCCGGCAGCCCAGCCGATCAATGGCGTCAGCGCTTCGATAGCCCCAAAAATCAGGCCAGTACGCAGCGCTTCTTTAAAACCGGGGCGATGCAGTGCCGCGCCTTTACTCAACGCAGCGGCAAATGCGTCCATCGACATTCCGAAGGCAAGGATCAGGGTTGCGATAAAGTCCATAATGGCTAGTGTCAGGATAAAAAGCGCGCAAAGGCCCGCTTTTTACCGCGAATCGTGTCTGGTCTGATAAAAGTGCGCGCAGTCTAGCACGCCTCCCCGATGATAAAAAGACAAGAAAATCATGGGTTTAAGTATAGCAAAGGCTATAACTTTTATCGTTCGCTATGTTTTGTCGCTAAGTTAATGGTACTAAAGCCTTTTCTTAGCGCCGGTTTTCTCATTTACAGGGGTTTAAACCACAGGGATTGAACCCGGGCGGAGATTCCCGGAAAATGGCCGCGCTGATGACTGCGGAATTTCCTGATGAAAAATCCTTTTGAATCTCTGATTATCCCCGGTGGTATTTTGCTGCTGGGGTTTCTCTCTGCTCTATTGCTGCCTGCACCGAACTTTGGTCTCACCATGGCCAGGAATTTGACGCAACAACTGCATTTGCAGGATATTAACCAGCTCTACACGCTTATCTTCTGCGCATGGTTTCTGCTGCTGGGCGCGGTCGAGTTCTTTGTGATCCGTTTCATTTATCGTCGCTGGTTCCGTAGATGATGGTTTTGCTCGCCTGCTGCTTTTTCCAGCAGTGCGGGCAGATCGAAATCACAAAAATGTAACATTGTTTTTACAGATCCCGCTGAAAAGACGTACTACATAAAAAATTCTTTATCGATCCCTTCTGGCCTAAACCCTATTAATCAGTGACTTATAAAATAAGGCGAATTTATCTCCTTCCCTTCTCTTGCACTGCCCCTGTGCATTTATGCAACATCATCTTCCGTTAACCTGCTGAGTTTGCGATAAAAAATTCCTAATGCCTGTCCGGCTAAGATGATTAATTCTTATGCTGAATCATTTCTGCATTTAAAAAATAAACAAATGTTTAAATCAGAGACGAGAATGTTATATTCAATAGACAAAGCATAACGTGCAGTTAACCTGCATCCCGCTTAAACGAACCTGAGTCTTAACCTTTGAGAAGTAGCGCAACGCGCTCCCCCAGAAGCGCGGCTATTTCGCCTGCGAACCTGTTGAGCATCAGGTCAACAGAGAGAGGAGATGTCGCCTCATGAGCAAGAAAGCTGTAAACCTTACGCTCGCAACGAGCGCCGTTGGCATGGAAAAAGCGCAGATGTCCGAGCGTAAAGACGTGGACGTGCTGCTGATCGGCGCGGGCGTAATGAGCGCGACCTTAGGCGCATGGCTACAGGAGCTTGAGCCGGGCTGGACCATTGAGATGGTCGAGCGGCTGGCAAGCGTAGCTGAAGAGTCGTCCAACGGCTGGAATAATGCCGGTACCGGACACGCCGCGCTGGCAGAGCTGAACTATACGCCGCAAAAGGCGGACGGCAGCATCGACATCACCAAAGCCATCGCCATCAATGAATCTTTCCAGATTTCCCGGCAGTTCCTGGCGTACCAGGTGCAAAAAGGTCATCTGCATAAGCCTGAAACCTTTATCAACAGCACACCGCACATGAGCTTTGTCTGGGGTGATGAAAACGTCACTTTCCTGCGTAAGCGTTATCAGGCACTGCAAAAAAGCACGCTGTTCCGCGGTATGGCCTATTCCGAAGATCCCCAGCAGATTGCCAAATGGATCCCGCTGGTGATGAAAGGACGCGATCGTCGGCAGAAGGTTGCAGCGACCTGGACCGACATGGGCACCGACGTGAACTTTGGCGAAGTAACGCGCCAGCTGATCGCCTCGCTGGAAAAGACGCCTAATTTCCGCCTGCGCCTGCAGCAGGAAGTGTGCGATCTCAAACGCCTGGGTAATGGCCGCTGGCAGGTAACGCTGCAATCGCTGGTCACGGATGAGAAACGCGTTCTTACCGCCAAAAATGTCTTTATTGGCGCGGGCGGCGCAGCGCTGCCGCTGTTGCAGAAGAGCGGCATCCCGGAAGTCGCTGGCTACGCCGGTTTCCCGGTAGGTGGCTCTTTCCTGGTGACCGAAAACCAGGATGTCGTGCAGCAACATATGGCGAAAGTCTATGGTAAAGCGTCAGTTGGCGCACCGCCGATGTCAGTACCGCACGTCGATACGCGCGTGCTGGATGGTAAGCGCGTGCTGCTGTTTGGCCCCTTCGCGACGTTCTCCACCAAGTTCCTGAAGCAGGGTTCGCTGCTGGATATGTTCGGCTCGATGAACAGCGGCAATCTGCTGCCGATGATGAACGTTGGCCTGAAAAATTTCGATCTGGTGAAATACCTGGTCGACCAGGTGTTGCAGAGCGATACCGACCGTATGGAAGCGCTGCGTACCTATGTGCCAGATGCGCATCCGGACGACTGGCGTCTGGTTACTGCGGGCCAGCGCGTGCAGATTATCAAGAAGGATGCCAAAGAGGGCGGCGTGCTGCGTCTGGGCACCGAGGTGGTGACTTCGGAAGATGGCACGATTTCTGCCCTGCTCGGTGCGTCGCCGGGTGCCTCGACCGCCGCACCGATTATGCTGGAGCTGATGGCGAAGGCCTGGCCGGAGCAGATGGCCTCTGTTGAGTGGCAGAGCCGCATTCGTGCAGTGGTGCCCTCCTGGGGCCGTAAGCTTAACGGCGACGTGGCGCTGACGGAGAAAGTACTGGCAGATACCAGCCGCGTGCTCAGGCTCGCTTATACCCCGCCGGTTACGCCGAACGCCGCGAACGACGAAGGACGCGAAACGGCGCACGTCGTGGGCAAGTAATAAGTTTTGCTGATAAAAGCCCCGCTTATGCGGGGCTTTTTTATTTTTGGATGGCCCGGGCCCTTGCCCGTCGCCTGGTCGAGTTGCGCATTCTCTATTAGGGTTAATGAAACGTCTCAGTCCTGTCGCCGTTTCGCCTAAGAGGAGAATGCCTGATGTCTCAACCGACCGCTGCCAGTGAACTCCAGCTGCTGGATCGCTACTGGCGCGCCGCCAATTACCTTTCCGTCGGGCAGATCTACCTGATGGCGAACCCCCTGCTGCGCGAGCCGCTCAAGCCTGAACATATTAAGCCTCGCCTGCTCGGCCACTGGGGCACCACACCAGGCCTCAATTTTATCTACGCGCACCTGAATCGCATTATCCGCCAGCGCGACCTGAATCTAATCTACGTCTGCGGGCCGGGCCACGGCGGGCCGGGTATGGTGGCAAACACCTGGCTGGAAGGCAGCTATAGCGAAATCTATCCGCACATCAGTGAAGATGGCGAAGGGATGCAGCGCCTGTTCAAACAGTTCTCTTTTCCGGGCGGCATTCCCAGCCACGCCGCGCCAGAAACGCCAGGCTCGATTAATGAAGGCGGCGAACTCGGCTATTCGCTGTCACACGCCTTTGGCGCGGCCTTCGATCATCCGGATCTGGTCGTGCCCTGTGTGATCGGCGACGGCGAAGCGGAAACCGGCCCGCTGGCGTCAAGCTGGCACGGCATTAAGTTCCTCAACCCGCAGCGCGACGGCGCGGTGCTGCCAATCCTGCATCTTAACGGCTACAAAATTGCCAACCCGACCATTCTGGGCCGCGCCAGTGACGATGATTTGCAACAGCTGTTTAGCGGTTACGGCTATGAGCCGCTTTTCGTCTGTGGCCACGAGCCAGAGAAGATGCACCAGCAGATGGCCGAGGCGCTGGACAACGCCTTCAACAAAATTGCCGCTTATCAGCAGGCGGCGCGCGAAGGTGGAGAGCAGGAAGGTATTCCGCGCTGGCCGATGATTATTCTGCGCAGCCCCAAAGGCTGGACCGGGCCGCAAGAGGTCGATGGCAAAAAGGTAGAGGGTTTCTGGCGCGCGCATCAGGTGCCGGTTGCGGCCTGCCGTGAAGATGAGGGACACCGCCAGATTCTGGAAAACTGGATGCGCAGCTACCAGCCAGACGATCTGTTTGACGAACAAGGTCGGCTGAAGCCTGAGCTACGCGCGCTGGCACCGCAAGGCGATAAACGTATGGGCGCGTCGCCTTATGCCAACGGCGGCTTACTGCGCCGCGAGCTGAATACGCCCGATATCCGCGACTTCGCCTTTGATGTGCAGGAACCCGGCTCGCAACTGGCGCAGGCTACCGAGCAACTTGGCCGCTATATGGCGGAGATATTTGCGCGCAATCAGAATAACTTTCGCCTGTTTGGCCCCGATGAAACCGCCTCGAACCGCCTTACGCCGGTCTTTGACGTGACCAGCCGTACCTGGCTGGAGCCGGTTAAGCCCTATGATGAGCAGCTGGCGCGCGATGGACGAGTGATGGAGATCCTTAGCGAGCACCAGTGCCAGGGCTGGCTGGAAGGCTATCTGCTGACTGGCCGCCACGGCCTGTTCAACTGCTATGAAGCCTTTATCCATATTGTCGATTCGATGTTTAACCAGCACGCCAAATGGCTGAAGGTGACGCGCAAGCTCGGCTGGCGCAAGCCGGTTTCGTCGCTTAACTATCTGCTCTCCTCGCACGTCTGGCGGCAGGATCACAACGGCTACAGCCATCAGGATCCAGGCTTCATGGATCACGTCGCCAATAAAAAGGCTGACATTGTGCGCATCTATCTGCCGCCTGACGCAAATACGCTGCTCTGGGTTGGCGACCACTGCCTGCGAACCTGGGATCGCATCAACGTCATTGTGGCGGGCAAACAGCCGTCTGCGCAGTGGCTGGATATGGAAAGTGCGATTGCGCACTGTGAAGCAGGGATGGGTGAATGGCGCTGGGCAGGGACCACGCCAGAGGGCGAGGAGCCTGATGTTGTGATGGCCTGTGCCGGTGATGTGCCGACGCTGGAGACGCTGGCGGCCGTGGATCTGCTGCGTGATTATCTGCCCGACCTGCGTATCCGCGTGGTAAACGTGGTGGACCTGATGGCGCTGCAAACTCAGGATCAGCATCCGCACGGCAAAAGCGAGGCAGATTTTGACGCGCTGTTCACACGCGATAAGCCGGTGATTTTTGCCTTCCACGGCTATCCGTCGCTGGTGCATCGCCTCACCTATCAACGCAACAACTACCGCAATTTCCACGTTCGCGGCTTTAACGAGGAAGGCACCACCACCACACCGTTTGATATGACGGTGCTGAACGAACTCGACCGCTACCATCTGGCGCAGGAGGCCATCCTGCGCATACCGGGCCTGGCGGACCAGCATGCGGAGCTGCTGGATGACTTGCAGGAGCGCATCGCCGAGCATCATCGCTACGTACGTGAATATGGCGAAGATGTGCCGGAAGTGCGCAACTGGAAATGGCCATCTGAAACCGGCTCCGGCGCGCCAGATTAACCCAGCGCGTCCGTTAGCATCCATAGCGTGGTGGCGACCAGCGATAACGCCATCACGCTATTAAACAGCTGGCGTTTCCACGGCGTTTGCAGATGAACGCCAAGCCGATCGCCCAGCGCTGCCCACACCAGAATGCAGGGTAGGTTGACCAGTGCAAAGCCAAGCATTACCGACACCAGCCCACTCTGCGCGCTCCACAGCAGCGCCACATTGGTCGCCATAATCCAGGCTTTTGGATTGACCGCCTGAAAGCAGAGCGCGCCTGCCACCGTCATGGGCTGCGCCTTTTCCCGCAGCGCAGGTGCGCCAGCCCGCCACAGCTTCCACGACAGCCAGAGCAGATAAGCGCAGCCCACCAGCGTCAGCGGCAACCTGACGGTGCTCATCCAGCTCAGCAGCCACTCCAGCGCCAGCCCGGCCAGCGCGGTTTGCAACAGGCAGCCAAGCAGCACGCCAGAGATCATCGGCAGCGTGCGCCTCATGCCGAAATTAACGCCGGACGTTGCCAGCAGCAGGTTGTTTGGGCCAGGCGTGATAGACATGACGGTGACATAACTGAAAAAAGAGGGATCAAGCATCTCGGCATTCTCGCTAAAGGAACAGAGCTCTATGCTAAAGTGCGAAAAGCATTGGTAACAGAGACACAAAATCATTATTGTCATGGTTACAGTTTCCTGTTTTCACTATTGTACCCATGAATTGCGGAGGCTTTTGTGTCCCTCTCTCTCCCTGACAATCAGCCGCTTTATCACCAGCTTGCCGACAGCTTTGCCGAGGCTATCCACCAGGGCACGCTGAAACCCGGCAAACGCCTGCCCGCTATCCGTCGCGTGGCGCAAACGCATCAGGTCAGCATCAATACGGTGCTGAACGCCTGGCAAATGCTGGAAGATCGCGGCCTGATCGAGGCACGCCCACAGTCCGGTTACTATGTGCGCAGCGTGCTGCCTGCTGTGACGACGCCCGCGCCACATCGCGCCCGTATTAAGGACCCGAGCAGCGAGAAACTCGACCTGATTGAGCAGGTTTTTGCTGCGCAGAACCATCCCGACTACACCAATATCTCGCTGGCCTGTCCGCAGGATAGCGAACTCTATCCGTCGGCACGGCTGGGCCGCATCACCGCCTCGCTGCTGCGACGTAACCCCGATTTGATTGGCCGATACGCGCTTCCTCCGGGTAGTGAGCGCTTACGGGAGGAGATTGCGCGCCGGTCGCTGCATGCAGGTATGTCGCTCACCAGCGACGAGATCACCCTGACCCACGGCTGTATGGAGGCGTTGCAGCTGGCTCTGCGCGCGGTGACGCAGCCCGGCGACTGCGTTGGGCTGGAGTCGCCAACCTATTTTTTCCTGTTTCCGCTGCTGGCCTCGCTGGGGTTAAAGGCGCTGGAAATCCCGACCGATCCCCAGCAGGGCCTGTCGCTTGATGCGCTGGAGATGCTGTTGCAGGAGAAGCGGATTCAGGCGCTGATCGCTATGCCGAGCGCGCAAAATCCGCTGGGCTGCTGCATGTCGCGCCAGAATAAACAGCGGCTGGCAAAGTTAGTGAATACTTACAAGATCCCGCTACTGGAAGATGGCCTGTATGACGAACTCCAGTTCGACTGGCCGCTCTCGCCCACCGTGAAATCGTTCGATACTGAAGGCTGGGTGATCTACTGCACCAGCTTCACCAAGACCGTCGCGCCAGACTTTCGCATTGGCTGGATCGCTGCCGGACGTTTTCACGAGACGATTGCCCGCCTGAAAGCGGTCTCCTCCATGGCGGAGTCCCGGCTGCTGTCAGAAACCCTGGCGGAATTTCTCGCCAGCGGCGGGTACGACCACCATCTGCGCACGCTGCGCCGCCGCTATGCCGCCAATATGGATGAGGCGCGCGGCCTGATCGCCCGCCATTTTCCGCAGGGCACACGCGCCACGCTGCCGCGCGGCGGATTTGTCTTTTGGGTCGAACTGCCGGAGCAGGTGAATACGGTGGAGATGTTCCACCGTTTATTGAAGGAGCAGATTTGCGTGACGCCTGGCGCGCTCTATTCGCTCAGCGAGCGCTACAACCATGCGCTGCGTCTCTCCTGCTGTTATCCCTTTGACGATCGCTATAGCTGGGCGCTGAAGCGTACCGGTGACGTTGCCTGCGAGCTGTCGGATCTGCCGCCGGGGCTCGATCAGGGTTTGCCGTTGCGGCCCCAGACCGTATAGGCGTGGCGTTCGGTCAGGCGCTCGTAATAATTACGCACCGCGGGCAGGTTGGGATGGTCCAGCGGCGTTTCGTACCAGCGGTTGACTGCCAGCCCGACGCCAATATCCGCCAGGGTGAAATTACGGCCTGCGACGTAGCGCCCGGTTTTCTCCAGCTGCTGATTGAGAATACCCATAGTATGCGACCAGCCTTTGCAGGCGGCCGCCAGCAGGCGCGGATCCTGATGCGCAGGTGAGTTACGTACCAGCGACATAAAGGCGTAGCGCCACGAGGTGTTGAGCTCGGTAGACTGCCAGTCCATCCACTGGTCAACTGGCGCGCGGGCGCGCGCATTCTGCGGATAGAGCCAGTCGCCTTCATAGGCGTTAGCCAGATAGCGCAGGATGGCGTTTGATTCCCACAGGACAAAATCGTCGTCAATTAATACCGGGATCAGCGCATTGGGATTAAGGGCGAGGAATTCCGGTTTGTGCAGCGAGTTGGGCTCAACGCCCCACTCTTCACGTTCAAAATCGAGGTCCAGTTCGTCACACAGCCAGAGCACTTTGCGCACGTTGATTGATGAGTCGCGCCCAAGAATTTTCAGCATAACGGTCTCCTGCGGGAATTGTTAACATATTGATAACCCTGTCGGGGAATAAACGCAAATCCCAGGCGTGTAAATGCCCTGTTGAGAAAGGAGTAATGATGAAAGTCGCGTTTAAGCAAGTAGATGTCTTTACCTCGTCACCGTTTAACGGCAATCCGCTGGCGGTGATCCTGGATGCGCAGGGACTGAGCGATGACCAGCTTTTGGCGATTGCCCGCTGGACCAATTTATCGGAAACCACCTTTGTGCTACCGCCGCAGCATCCGCAGGCTGACTACCGCGTGCGGATTTTTACCGTTGAAGGTGAATTGCCGTTTGCCGGACACCCGACGCTGGGTACTGCGCATGCGCTGCTGGAAGCGGGATGGCCAACAAAAAATCCCGGCAGGATTGTGCAGGAGTGCGGCGTCGGCAACGTGACGGTCAATATCACCCACGACGGTTCGCTGGCGTTCGCCGCGCCAGAGGTGACGATTACGCCTTTCACCGACGCGCTGATGGGCAATGCGCTGAACTGTGAGCTGTTTGACACCACGCAAACGCCCGCTGTCGTGGATATGGGCATCCGCTGGCTGCTGATCCCGATGATTAGCGCCGATGCGGTGCTGGCCATCAAACCCGCCGCAAGCGATTTACAGCGCCTGATCGCCCATGCCGGCGCGAACGGCGTAATGCCGTTTGGTCCGCTGCCGCACGGTGAGAATGAACAGTATGAAGTGCGCGGCCTGCTGGTGGAGAACGGCAGTCTGACGGAGGACCCCATTACCGGCAGCGCCAACGCCTGCCTGGCACGCTACTTTGCCGCGCAGGGACAGCTGCGTGATTACCGCACGCGCCAGGGAACGGCAATTCAGCGCCAGGGCCGCGTGCAGGTGCGCTATGAAGGCGGCCAGATCTGGATCGGTGGTAAGACCGTGACGGTCATCGACGGGACTATCGCGCTGTAGGAAAAGCAGAGACTCGATTCAAGAAGGGGGCGACACGGGCCGAAGAGCAAGGAGGCGCTAAGCGACGTTGCGATCGAGCCGTGTCACCCGCGACAGCACCCTGTCGCCTGGTTTTTTACAGCGCCTGGCCGCCTGACGCCTCAATGCGCTGTGCGGTGATCCAGCCGGTTTCATCACTGAGGATCGCGCTGATGGCGTCGCCAATATCATCTGGCTGACCAACGCGCCCCAGCGCGGTCAAAGCAGCAATTGTATCGTTAATCTCCTTGTTGTCGCGCACGCGTCCACCGCCAAAATCGGTTTCAATCGCGCCCGGTGCCAGGATGTTGACGCGAATGCGGCGTTCGCCCAGCTCTTTGGCCTGGTAGCGCGTCAGTACTTCCATCGCCCCTTTCATTGAGGCGTAAGTACCGGAACCGGGATAGGTCATGCGCGTCAGGCCGCTGGAGATATTCAGGATGCGCCCGCCGTCGTTGATCAGCGGCAGCAGCTTCTGCGTCAGAAAATAGGGGCCTTTAAAGTGCACGTTGACCAGCGCGTCAAACTCCTCTTCAGTGGTGTCGCTAAACGGCTTATAGTGACCATGCCCGGCATTGTTCACTAAATAATCAAACCGGTCGCGCTGCCAGTGGGTGTTCAGGGCTTCTTTGACCTCGGCAGCGAAGTCATCAAACTGTCGGGTATCGCCAACATCCAGTCGCAGCGCCACTGCGCGGCTGCCCAGCGCCTCGATCTCTTTTACTACGGCCTGCGCTTCTTCTTCGTGGCTGCGGTAAGTTAATAAGATATCGACGCCCTTTGCGGCCAGTTTTAACGCCCCATTCTTGCCTAAACCCCGGTTTGCCCCGGTAATCAATGCAATTTTATGACTCATGTTTCGCTCCTGTTGCAAAATTGAACACCAAATCAGGATATTCCCGAATAATTGATCTATAAACGCATGGGAATACGCAGCACTGTTTCACTTACAACAACAATCGGTGAACAACATGGATAAAATTCACGCAATGCAGGTCTTTGTGCGGGTAGCGGAAATGGGCAGTTTTACCCGTGCGGCAGAAAGTTTAGGCCTGCCGAAAGGCAGCGTGTCGCGCCAGCTGCAGGCGCTGGAAAACCAGATGGGGACGCGGCTGCTGCATCGCACCACACGCCGCGTGCAACTCACCCAGGACGGGCTGGTCTATTACGACCGCTGTCTCGACCTGCTGTCGATGATTGATGATATGGACAGCCTGTTCCAGCACGATCCGGCGACGCTGAGCGGCAAGCTGCGCGTGGATATGTCGGTGGCGATGGCAACCAACTTTATCCTGCCGCGCCTGCCGGAGTTCTTGCAGCACTATCCCGGCGTGGAGATCGAACTCAGCAGCAGCGACCGCATGGTGGATGTAATCCGCGAGGGATTCGACTGCGTTATCCGCGTGGGTGAACTTAAAGACTCGGGTTTAATTGCGCGAAAGATTGGCACCTATACCTTGATCAACTGCGCCAGCCCTGGCTACCTTTCTCGCTTCGGTATGCCGACGCGGCTGGAGGAGCTGTCGTCACATGCCATGGTGCACTACGCGCAGCAGCTCGGGCAGCCTTCGCCGGGTTTCGAGTATTTTGACGGTAAACAGTCCCACTACGTGCAGACCGGCGGCGTGGTGACGGTCAACAGCACCGAAACCTATCGCGCCGCCTGCCTGGCCGGGCTGGGTATTATCCAGGTCCCTGCGATGGGCATCCACCCGTTGCTGGAGTCCGGCCAGCTGGTGGAGGTGCTGCACCATTTCCCGGCGAAGCCGATGCCGATTTCTCTGCTCTATCCCCATCGGCGCAATGTGGCACGGCGCGTGCGCGTGTTTATGGAGTGGCTGAGTCAGGTGTTACAGGAGTATGTCACCTGAGCGGCTATAATTGCCTTTTCATGTTAAGCAGGATGATAACTGTCTATGACGGACAAACAGGAAACCCCAACCAATCCCGAACACCCTAAGCCGCTGATTGATATTCAGACCGGCAACAAAACCGTTGACGGTTCAATCCGGCGCGTATCGCGCTTTGCCGCCTGGTTTCAGGCTATCCCGGCGGTCGCGCACTTTATCCGCGCGCTGGAACGCTTTAACGATCGTCTGGGCAGCCAGTTTGGTGCGGCCATTACCTACTTCTCTTTCTTGTCGCTTATCCCGATTTTGATGGTCTCGTTTGCCGCCGTCGGTTTTGTGCTGGCTTCGAACCAGGATTTGCTTTCGGAACTGATCAATAAGATCGTTAACAGCATTAGCGATCCGACGCTCGCCACCACGCTGAAAAATACCGTGAATACAGCGATTCAGCAGCGCGCCACCGTCGGCATCACCGGTCTGCTGCTGGCGCTCTATTCCGGTATTAACTGGATGGGCAACCTGCGCGAAGCGGTACGCGCCCAGTCGCGCGACGTCTGGGAGCGCAAGCCGGACGATCAGGAGAAGTTCTGGAAAAAATACCTGCGCGATTTAGTGTCGCTGATCGGCCTGATGCTGGCGCTGGTGATCACCCTGTCGCTGACCTCGATTGCTGGTGCAGCGCAGGCGGCAATTGTCCATGCGCTGGGGCTGGATCATGTCGAATGGCTGCGTCCGGCGATGACCGCCATTGCGCTGGCGATCTCTATCCTGGCGAACTATCTGCTGTTCCTGTGGATTTTCTGGATTTTGCCGCGCCACAAGCCGCGCAAGAAGGCGCTGTTTCGCGGCACGCTGCTGGCGGCGATTGGCTTTGAGGTGATTAAGTTTGTGATGACGCTGACGCTGCCGAAGCTGGCCTCGTCTCCGTCTGGCGCGGCATTTGGTTCAGTACTCGGCCTGATGGCGTTCTTCTACTTTTTTGCCCGCCTGACGCTGTTCTGCGCCGCCTGGATCGCTACCGCGAAATACAAGGACGATCCGCAGATGCCGGAAGCGGGGCGCGCCTCTCGTCGCGAAGTGTGACGAAACGTAAAGGGTAGCGAAAAATTTTTCCCTTCGGCTATTTTTTGCACAAACAGCAGGATGAATAGCTGAAGGGTCACTTTTATTTGCCGCTTTTATAGAGATTCCCGCTGCAAAATGCGGGCTTCTCCCTGCCTTAATCCACGCATTCCATTTCGACACACATTATCCACTTTTTCGCCGACAAAGCCCGTTCTGGCGCGGGTTTTCACCGTTGAATGGTACAGGGCAGGTGCGTAATATCTTTGCTCTCTATTTACAATTAAGAAACAGTTATGCAAGCCTCCATCACAGAACCCCTGAAAAAGTCACAAGACGATACGCCAGTCAATTCTCGCGGCAAAGTCGTGGTGGCCTCGCTGGTCGGAACGGCCATTGAATTCTTCGATTTCTATATCTATGCCACGGCGGCGGTGATTGTATTCCCGCACATTTTCTTCCCGCAGGGCGACAATACCGTGGCGACGCTACAGTCGCTGGCGACCTTCGCCATCGCATTTGTGGCACGCCCGATTGGCTCCGCCGTGTTCGGCCACTTTGGTGACCGCGTAGGACGTAAAGCGACGCTGGTCGCCTCGCTGCTGACCATGGGTGTTTCAACCGTGGTGATCGGCCTGCTGCCAGGCTATCAGTCGATTGGCGTGGCGGCACCGCTGCTGCTGGCGCTGGCACGTTTTGGCCAGGGCCTCGGCCTCGGCGGTGAATGGGGCGGCGCGGCGCTGCTGGCGACAGAAAACGCGCCGGCGAAAAAGCGCGCGCTCTATGGCTCCTTCCCGCAGCTCGGCGCGCCGATTGGCTTCTTCTTTGCCAACGGCACTTTCCTGCTGCTCTCCTGGCTACTGACCGACGAGCAGTTCATGCAGTGGGGCTGGCGCGTGCCTTTTATTCTTTCAGCGGTGCTGGTGCTGATCGGCCTCTATGTGCGCGTCTCGCTGCATGAGAGCCCGGTCTTTGCTAAGGTGCAGAAAGAGAAAAAACAGGTGCGGGTGCCCATCGCGGCGCTGCTGAGCAAGCACCTGACCGCAACGATCCTCGGCACCTTTATTATGCTGGCGACCTACACGCTGTTCTACATTATGACGGTCTACTCAATGAGCTACGGCACCGCGCCTGCGCCGGTGGGCCTTGGTTTCTCCCGCAACAGCTTCCTGTGGATGCTGATGGTGGCGGTAATTGGTTTCGGCGTGATGGTGCCGATTGCCGGGCTGCTGGCGGATCGCTTTGGCCGCCGTAAGACCATGATTACCATTACGCTGATGATCATCGCTTTTGCCTTCCTGTTCCCGTCGATGCTGGGTTCAGGCTCGCAGGCGCTGGTGATGGCCTTCCTGCTGCTCGGCCTGAGCGTGATGGGGCTGACTTTCGGCCCGATGGGCGCGTTGCTGCCGGAGCTGTTCCCGACCGAAGTGCGTTATACCGGTGCCTCTTTCTCCTATAACCTGTCGTCAATTCTCGGCGCCTCGGTGGCGCCTTATATCGCCACCTGGTTAAACGCTAACTACGGTTTGCAGGCAGTCGGCTACTATCTGGCGGCTATGGCGGCGCTGACGCTGATTGCCCTGATCGCCTGTAAAGAGACGCGTCATCAGACGCTGTACGAAGCGGTCTGATACAGAATCATAAACCCGGCTCAGGCCGGGTTTCTCGTCGTGTTATAGTGCTTTCTTTGGTATTCAGGAAAGAACGATGGCGACGGCAGCTCACCTGATAAGTCATAACCTTCCCAGCGTCAAACAGCTTCAGTGCTTCCTGGCCGTTGCCCATGAGCTTAATTTCCGCCGGGCCGCCGATCGTCTCAGCATGACCCAGCCGCCGCTTACGCGTCAGATCAAGAATCTGGAAGCCCTGCTCCACCAGCCGCTGTTCAGCCGCAGCACCCACGAGGTCAGCTTAACGGACGCCGGACGCGCGCTGGTTCCCAGAGCGGAAGAGATCCTTGCGGCGCTTAACGCGCTCACTGCCGATGCCTTTCTCTCTCAGGCGCGCCTGCGTATCGGGCTTACCCGAACGCTGAACTTTGAGAAAATGCAGCCTGTCGGTGCGCAGCTGGCGCGGCTGGACACCGGTGATGATATTGACTCTCCTGACCTGACATCCGCGCAGCTGCTACAGTGTCTGGCGCAGGGTACGCTGGATATGGTCCTGACAGGGGAAAAAGGTGTGGGTCACGCGGATAACATCCAGTATCGCTGGATTTGTCGTGAACCCCTGCTGATCGCCCTGCCCGCAACACATTGCGCCAGCCTGAAAGAGTACGTCTCGCTGAATGACGTAAGCGACTTACCGCTATTCTGGTTTGCCAGAAGCGCTAATCCCGCCTTCTACGACAAGTGTGAACCTCTCTTCGCTAAGCTGAGCGCGCCGCTGAAACGGGTCAGGGAACCCGATGATTCACTGTCGATGCTGACGCATATCGCTCGCGGTAAGGGATTTGCCTTGTTGCCGCAGTCAAAGTGCACCTTTGCACAAGAGGGACTCTGCTATCGCGCCCTGATTGATGGTGAAGCACAACAGCTAAATATTGATGTCTATGCTGCAACCCGACGCGGTGACCAGCGCCCTGCTGTTCTGCAGACGTTGGAGATATTGGGTGCCGGGGATCCGCTTCCGCCTTCCTGATACCTTTTGCATATCACAGAAATGGCAATTCCTTGCTCCTTCGCTCGCTGAAAGAATGCCGGTGAGAGAAAAGGAGGAAGCATGAAAACCCGCAATTTATCAAAAGATCTGGAAGTAAGCGCCATCGGCTACGGCGCAATGGGGCTCAGCGAATTTTATGGTGCAGTGGATGACGAACAGTCCCTGCATCTGCTGCACAAGCTCATCGAGCTGGATGTGACCTTGATCGATACGGCGGATCAGTATGGGCGCGGCCACAATGAAGAACTGCTCGGGCGTTTTCTGGGCGGAGTCGACTCATCTACGCGGCAGAGGTTTAGAATCGCGACAAAATGCGGCATAGCACGCGCGCCTGATGACTCTTACGCCCGCACCCTCAATAACCAGCCTGACTATATTACCCGCTGCTGCCACGAGTCGCTGAAGCGGCTTGGCGTTGAGCAAATCGACCTTTTTTATCTTCACCGCGTCAGCCAGGCGACTCCAGTTGAGGAGAGCATGGCCTGCCTGAGCCGCCTGGTAAAAGAGGGCAAAATTAACCATATTGGCCTGTGTGAAGTCTCCGCCGCCACGCTGCGCCGTGCGCATGCGGTCCATCCTGTTACCGCTTTACAGACGGAATATTCGCTGTGGACGCGGGATATTGAGGAAGAGATCCTGCCAACGCTGAAAGCACTGGATGTCGGCCTGGTCGCCTACTCGCCGCTGGGCAGAGGTTTTCTGACCGGGAAATACCTGAACAATAGCGATTTCGCTGAAGGCGATTTCCGCAAAAATAATGCGCGTTTCCGCCAGTCGAACCTCGACCATAATGCGGCGTTGCTAAACCTGATGCATCCGCTGGCGGAGAAGTACGGCTGCACACCTGGCCAGATTGCGCTGGCCTGGCTGCTGGCGCAGTATGAAAAACTGGTGCCCATTCCCGGCACTAAACATATCCATTATCTGGAGGAAAACGCAGTGGCGGCAGAGCTGGTGCTGGATGACGCGGACGTTGTGCTGCTGAACAACCTCCACCAGCGTGTCCAGGTGCAAGGCGAGCGCTACTCTGAAGAGGGCATGAAAGGCGTGAATGCCTGATGTGAAAAACCCCGGCAAGCCGGGGTTTTATTATGCTGAAAATCGTGTTGTTGGCTGCTTAACCCGCGACGGCGATACGTTTCATATCGGTCATGTAGCCACGCAATTTGCGGCCTACGGCTTCAATCGGATGGTGGCGAATTGCTTCGTTGACGTCACGCAGCTGCGCGTTATCAACCTGCGTGCCTTCAGTGGCTTTACCCAGATCGCCCGGTTGCAGCGTGGTCATAAACTCTTTCAGCAGCGGTACTGCCGCGAAGGAGAACAGGTAGTTGCCGTACTCGGCGGTATCGGAGATCACCACGTTCATCTCATACAGACGCTTACGCGCGATGGTGTTGGCGATCAGCGGCAGCTCATGCAGTGATTCGTAGTACGCTGACTCTTCGATGATGCCCGCGTCAACCATGGTTTCGAACGCCAGCTCAACGCCCGCTTTAACCATCGCTACCATTACGACGCCTTTGTCGTAGTACTCCTGCTCTTCGATTTTGCCTTCAAACTGCGGCGCAGTTTCAAACGCGGTTTTGCCGGTCTCTTCACGCCAGGTCAGCAGATTTTTATCGTCGTTGGCCCAGTCAGCCATCATGCCAGAAGAGAATTCGCCAGAGATGATGTCATCCATGTGCTTCTGGAACAGCGGAGCCATGATCTCTTTCAGCTGCTCTGACAAGGCCCAGGCGCGCAGTTTCGCCGGGTTAGACAGGCGATCCATCATCAGCGTGATGCCGCCAAACTTCAGCGATTCGGTGATGGTTTCCCAGCCAAACTGAATCAGTTTTTCGGTGTAGGCCGCGTCGTGGCCTTCAGCCACCAGCTTGTCGAAGCAGAGCAGCGAACCGGCCTGCAGCATACCGCACAGAATGGTCTGCTCACCCATCAGATCCGATTTCACTTCGGCAACGAAGGAGGACTCCAGCACGCCCGCACGGTTACCGCCAGTCGCCGCTGCCCAGGCTTTAGCAATCGCCATGCCTTCGCCTTTCGGATCGTTTTCCGGGTGGACGGCGATCAGCGTTGGCACGCCGAAGCCGCGCTTGTACTCTTCACGCACTTCGGTGCCCGGACACTTCGGCGCCACCATAACAACGGTGATGTCTTTACGGATAGTTTCGCCCACTTCAACAATGTTGAAGCCGTGTGAGTAGCCCAGCGCCGCGCCATCTTTCATCAGCGGCTGTACGGCCTGTACGACGGAAGAGTGCTGCTTGTCCGGCGTCAGGTTAACCACCAGGTCAGCCTGCGGGATCAGCTCTTCATAAGTGCCCACTTTAAAACCGTTTTCGGTCGCCTTGCGCCAGGAGGCGCGCTTCTCTGCGATGGCTTCTGCGCGCAGCGCATAGGAGACGTCCAGACCAGAATCACGCATGTTCAGACCCTGATTAAGGCCCTGTGCGCCACAGCCCACGATGACCACTTTTTTCCCTTTCAGGAAGCTGGCACCGTCTGCGAATTCATCGCGCGCCATAAAGCGACATTTGCCTAACTGCGCTAACTGGTTGCGCAGATTCAGTGTGTTGAAGTAGTTAGCCATGGGCACTCCGGTCAGATGTTGTGTTTGCTTTTGTCTGGTAACGACGCCGTTGGCAGCGCCGCGAATGACCCCATCATATGACAGGAAATCCGTTGCTTAAATTGATATATTAGCAAGGTTACATTGCAGGATTTGCAACATTACTCTGGAGGTAAAGGCGCGTGGATTTACGAGATCTCAAGCTGTTTCTTCATCTGGCGGAAAGCTGCCATTTTGGCCGCACCGCGCGGGCCATGCACGTCAGCCCGTCAACGTTGTCGCGCCAGATCCAGCGACTTGAAGATGATGTCGGGCACGCGCTGTTCCTGCGCGATAATCGCACCGTGACCCTGACTGAAGCGGGCGAACGTCTGCGCCAGTTCGCGCAGCAGACGCTGTTGCAGTACCAGCAGCTGCGCCACGCCATGGATCTTAATGGGCCGTCGCTGAGCGGCGAGCTGCGCCTGTTCTGTTCGGTAACCGCCGCCTACAGTCATTTACCGCCGATTCTGGATCGCTTTCGCGCCGAGCATCCGCAGGTGGAGATTAAGCTGACCACCGGCGATGCCGCCGATGCTATTGAGATGGTGCAGTCCGGCGAGGCGGATCTGGCGATCGCCGGTCGTCCCGAGTCGCTGCCAGCCAGTATCGACTTTACGCCGCTGGGGTTGATCCCGCTGGTGCTGATCGCCCCGGCGCTGCCCTGTCCTGTGCGCAGCCAGGCGACGCAGGCGTTGCCCGACTGGGCGCAAATCCCCTTTATCCTGCCCGATCAGGGGCCGGCGCGGCGCGGCATCGATTTATGGTTTCGCCGTCGCCGCATTCCGAATCCGCAGATTTACGCCACGGTTTCCGGGCATGAGGCGATTGTGTCAATGGTGGCACTGGGCTGTGGCATTGCGCTGCTGCCGGACGTGGTGCTGGAGAACAGCCCGGAACCGGTGCGCAATCGCGTGCTGACGCTGGAGAATGTGGAGTCAGTGGCCCCGCTGGAGCTGGGCGTCTGCGTACAAAAAAAGCGGCTCGGGGAGCCGCTGATTCATGCCTTCTGGCACTTGCTGTAATTACTGCCCGGCGAGGAAGAAGCGGAACGCCGGGTTATTGGCCTCATCGTGGAAGTCGTAACCCAGTTCGGTCAGGTGCGACTCAAAGCGCGGTTCGTTATCACCAATCTCAAAGGCCGCCAGCACACGGCCATAATCGGTGCCATGGCTGCGATAGTGGAACAGGGAGATGTTCCAGTGCGTGCCGAGCGTTTGCAGGAATTTCAGCAGCGCACCGGGCGCTTCCGGGAATTCAAAGCTGAACAGGCGTTCGCGTAGCGGTTTTGACGGGCGTCCGCCGACCATATAGCGCACATGCAGTTTCGCCATCTCGTCGTCCGACAGATCCACCACCTGATAGCCGCCTTGCGTCAGCTGGCTGATGATTTCGCTGCGCTCCTCCAGCCCGCGCGTTAAGCGCACGCCAACAAAGATGCAGGCGTTATCGGCATCGGCGTAGCGATAGTTGAACTCGGTCACCGACCGTCCGCCCAGCGTCTGGCAGAACTTCAGGAAGCTGCCCTGCTGTTCCGGGATGGTCACCGCCAGCAACGCCTCACGCTGTTCGCCCAGCTCGCAGCGCTCGGAAACGTAGCGCAGGCCGTGGAAATTGACGTTAGCGCCCGACAGCACATGCGCCAGACGCTCGCCTTTGATGTCGTGCTGCTGGATATATTTCTTCATGCCCGCCAGTGCCAGCGCGCCCGATGGCTCCGCTACCGCGCGCACGTCTTCAAACAGATCTTTCATCGCCGCGCAGATCGCATCGCTGTCGACGGTGATGATGTCGTCGAGGTACTCCCGGCACAGGCGGAAGGTTTCGCTGCCGATGCGCTTCACCGCCACGCCTTCGGCAAACAGCCCGACGCGCGGCAGATCAACCGGCTCACCTGCTTCCAGCGCCGCTTTCAAGCAGGCAGAGTCTTCTGACTCCACCGCAATGACTTTAATTTGCGGCATCAGCTGTTTGATGAGAACGGCGACGCCCGCCGCCAGACCACCGCCGCCAACCGGCACGAAAACGCGGTCGAGGTGCGCGTCCTGTTGCAGCAACTCCATCGCCAGCGTGCCCTGACCGGCGATCACCGCCGGATGGTCAAACGGCGGTACGAAGGTGTAGCCCTGCTGCTCTGCCAGCTCAATCGCTTTGGCTTTTGCCTCGTCGAAATTAGCGCCGTAGAGATAAGCCTCACCGCCAAATGCGCGCACCGCATCAACCTTGATGTCTGCCGTGGCCAGCGGCATCACAATCAGTGATTTGATGCCGAGCCGACTGGCGGAGAGCGCCACGCCCTGCGCGTGATTACCGGCTGATGCCGTCACCACGCCATGCGCTTTTTGCTCTTCATTCAGTCCGGCGATCATCGCGTAGGCACCGCGCAGCTTAAAGCTGTGCACCGGCTGCCGATCCTCGCGCTTCACCAGAATGGTGTTGCCGAGACGCGATGAAATTTTCTCCATTTTTTGCAGCGGCGTGACCTGTGCAACTTCATACACCGGCGAACGCAGCACTGCGCGCAAATATTCTGCGCCGCAGGGCGACGCAGGTAGCGGTTGAGACTCGGCCATCAGTTAGCCTCCCAGCTTGCTCTTGTCGCGCACAGCGCCCTTGTCGGCACTGGTGGCGAGTGATGCGTAGGCGCGCAGCGCGAAAGAGACCTGACGCACGCGGCCGTGCGGCGTGTAGGCCGCCTCACCGCGCGCTTCTTCCTCTTCGCGACGCGCATGCAGTTCGTTATCCGGCACCGCCAGTTTGATGCCGCGATTCGGAATATCGATCTCAATCATGTCGCCATCTTTCACCAGCGCGATAGTGCCGCCGCTGGCTGCTTCCGGCGAAGCATGGCCAATCGACAGGCCCGAGGTACCGCCAGAGAAACGACCATCGGTGATCAGCGCACAGCTTTTGCCCAGGCCCATCGATTTCAGATAGGTGGTTGGATAGAGCATTTCCTGCATGCCCGGCCCGCCTTTTGGCCCTTCGTAGCGGATCACCACTACGTCGCCCGCCACGACTTTGCCGCCGAGGATAGCTTCAACCGCGTCGTCCTGGCTTTCGTAGACTTTTGCCGGGCCTTTAAACGTCAGGATCTCTTTGTCCACGCCTGCGGTTTTAACGATACAGCCGTCTTCCGCCAGGTTGCCGTAGAGCACGGCCAGACCGCCATCCTGCGAATAGGCGTGCTCGCGGGTGCGAATACATCCCTCTGCACGGTCGTCATCCAGCGTATCCCAGCGGCAATCCTGCGAGAACGCCTGTGTGGTACGGATACCCGCCGGACCGGCGCGGAACATATCCTTCACCGCCTGATCTTTTGTCAGCATGATGTCGTACTGATCCAGCGTCTCACGCATCGTCTGCTGCAGGATGTTACGGGCGCTGGTATCAATCAGACCCGCACGATCCAGCTCGCCGAGAATGCCGATAACGCCGCCTGCACGGTGCACATCTTCCATGTGGTATTTCGGGGTGCTCGGGGCCACTTTACAGAGCTGAGGCACCTTGCGTGACAGACGGTCGATGTCAGAAATATTGAAGTCAATTTCGCCTTCCTGCGCGGCAGCCAGCAGGTGCAGAACGGTGTTGGTTGAGCCGCCCATGGCGATATCCAGCGTCATGGCGTTCTCAAAAGCCGCTTTGGTGGCGATGTTACGCGGCAGCATGTTGACGTCATCCTGCTCGTAATAGCGTTTGGTCAGGCTCACGATGCGCTTACCCGCATTGATAAACAGCTCTTTGCGATCGGCATGGGTGGCCAGCAGCGAGCCGTTACCCGGCTGCGACAGGCCCAGCGCTTCGGTCAAACAGTTCATTGAGTTCGCGGTGAACATACCGGAACAGGAACCGCAGGTCGGACAGGCGGAACGTTCAATCTGCTCGCTGTCAGCGTCGCTGACGTTCGGGTTAGCACCCTGAATCATCGCATCCACCAGATCGAGCTTGATGATCTGGTCGGAGAGTTTGGTTTTCCCGGCTTCCATCGGACCGCCGGAAACGAAAATCACCGGAATATTGAGGCGCAGCGACGCCATCAGCATTCCCGGCGTGATTTTGTCGCAGTTGGAGATACAGACCATGGCGTCGGCGCAGTGCGCATTAACCATGTACTCCACTGAGTCAGCGATCAGCTCGCGAGACGGCAGTGAATAGAGCATGCCGCCATGACCCATGGCGATCCCGTCATCCACCGCAATGGTGTTGAACTCTTTCGCCACACCGCCCGCTGCTTCGATCTGCTCAGCAACCAGCTTGCCGAGATCGCGCAGGTGGACGTGGCCCGGCACAAATTGGGTGAATGAGTTGACCACGGCGATAATCGGTTTGCCAAAATCGGCGTCGGTCATTCCTGTCGCGCGCCACAAGGCGCGGGCACCCGCCATATTGCGGCCATGAGTGGTGGTGGCGGAACGGTACTTAGGCATGCTCTGTTTACTCCAGTCTGAAAAATGACGCGGGCACTGCTGCGCCCGCGTTACTGTCTTGTTATGCGTTTACCTGATCCAGCCAGCCATATTTGTCTTCAGTTTCGCCCGTGAACAGGCCGAAGAATGCTTTCTGGATTTGGGTAGTCACCGGGCCACGTTTGCCTTCGCCAACCTGGATGCCGTCGACGCTGCGTACCGGGGTGATCTCTGCGGCGGTACCGGACATGAAGATCTCATCAGCCAGATAGAGCGACTCACGCGACAGAACCTGCTCGCGCACTTCAATGCCGAGATCCTGCGCCAGCTTGATGATGGCGTCGCGGGTGATGCCCGGCAGCGCAGAAGAGGTGAACGGCGGCGTGAACAGGATGCCGTCTTTGACTTCAAACAGGTTTTCGCCCGCACCTTCGGAGATGTAGCCATTGGTGTCCAGCGCGATGCCTTCCTGATAGCCGTGACGACGCGCTTCGCTGCCCACCAGCAGAGAGGAAAGGTAGTTACCGCCTGCTTTCGCTGCGGTCGGCAGCGTGTTTGGCGCAACGCGGTTCCATGAAGAGACCATGGCGTTGATGCCGTTTTCCAGCGCTTCCGCACCCAGATACGCGCCCCATGGGAAAGCAGCAATGATTACGTCGGTGGTGTAGCCGTCTGGCGGGTTCACACCCAGACCCACATCGCCAACGAACGCCAGCGGACGGATGTAGGCACTTTTCAGATTATTGTCGCGCAGCACTTTGCGGGTCGCTTCCATCAGCTCGTCGACGCTGTATTTCAGCGGGAAGCGATAGATTTTGGCGGAGTCATGCAGACGCTGCATGTGTTCACGGTGACGGAACACCACCGGGCCTTTGTGCGAGTCGTAGCAGCGCACGCCTTCAAACACAGAAGTACCGTAATGCAGTGCGTGAGACATAACGCTGACCTTGGCGTCTTCCCACTTAACCATCTCGCCATTGAACCAAATAAAGTCTGCTTTCTTCGTGCTCATTCTTATTTCCTTTCGCGACTAAGCGCGGATTTGTTGTGTTGCATGTTGTTGAATCTGGACGCACGCGACATCCATTAATTTGCTTAATTGCGAAGACAGTAAATCGACAGAGCGCTGGCTGGCAACGGTCATTTCGATATTAATGTTTTCACTGTTCGCCACGGTACCCATGTTCATGGCGCACACCTGAAAACCGCGATGGCGGACGACGCGTAAAATGCGCTCCAATATTTCAGGACGAAAGCGGGCTTCGATAGACAATTGGTGCTGGTTCATACGGTTTTCTCCATCATGTTTGCGTTGCTGGCACCAGGCGGCACCAGTGGCCAGACGTTTTCATGCTCATCAATCGCAACATGCAGGAAGTAAGAACCTTCGCTGTTCAGCAGAGCATCAAGTGCGGCGTCGACCTCATCTTTGCGGCTAATACGCTGGCCTGGAATATCAAATGCGCTGGCCAGCGTCAGAAAATCGGGATTGTCAGTCAGAATGGTTTCGCTGTAGCGACCGTCAAAAAAGAGCTGCTGCCACTGGCGCACCATGCCGAGGCGCTGGTTGTCCAGCAGCAGGATTTTTACCGGCAGCTTTTTACGTTTGATGGTGCCCAGCTCCTGGATATTCATCATGATTGAGCCGTCACCTGACACGCAGATCACGGTGTCGTCGGGCCGCGCGACCTGGGCACCTACCGCAGCCGGCAGGCCGAAACCCATGGTGCCGAGACCGCTGGAGGTGATGAAATTTTCTGGTGCGGTGAAGTTCATATGCTGCGCGGTCCACATCTGATGCTGTCCCACATCGGTAGTGACCACAGCGCTGGCGGGTTTACGCTCCGACAGCTGCTTCAGCAGCAGCGGCGCGTAAATAGCGTCGCCAGGATGGTCGTAGCGCCAGCTGAACTCCGCTTTCATCGCCTTCACTTCTTCACGCCAGCCCGCAATGTGCAGCGGCATACGCAGCGCGGGCAGCACCTGGTTCAGATCGCCCTGCAGCGAAACGTGCGCGCGGCGCAGCTTGTTCAGCTCGGCCGGATCGATATCGATGTGGATGACGCTGGCATGCGGGGCGAACGTATCCAGCTTGCCAGTCACGCGGTCGTCAAAACGCGCGCCAACCGCAATCAGTAAATCGCAAGACTGCACGGCGAGATTGGCCGCTTTGGTGCCGTGCATGCCTAACATACCGAGGTAAACCTCGCTTTCCGTATCGGCGCTGCCGAGCCCCTTCAGCGTTGCGACCATCGGAATGCCGGTTTCTTCTGCCAGCGCGCGCAGCGCGGGGACCGCCTGCGCCATTCCTACACCGCCGCCGATGTAGAGCATGGGCTTCTCTGCCTGCGCCATCAGCGCGCGTGCTTCTTCGATATGCTGTGGCGAATGCGTGATTTGCTCTTCAACCGGCAGCAGGTGAGGCATCAGCTCGCCGCTGGCAATCTGAATATCTTTAGGAATATCAACCAGTACGGGTCCCGGACGGCCTGACTGAGCGATAGCAAAGGCTTCCGCCATAATTGAAGGCAGATCATCCAGCGATTCAACCAGGAAGCTGTGCTTGGTGCAGGCCAGAGAGAGGCCTAACACGTCAATTTCCTGAAAGGCGTCGGTACCGATGAAAGCGGAGGAAACCTGGCCAGTAATGGCGACAACCGGCACAGAGTCCATCATTGCGTCGGCCAGACCGGTGATTAAGTTGGTCGCGCCAGGGCCAGAGGTCGCAATGCAGACGCCTGTTTTGCCGGTTGCACGGGCATAACCGATTGCTGCAACAACTGCGCCTTGCTCATGACGACACAGTAGGTGTTCCACGCCGCCATCGTAGAGGGCGTCATACACTGGCATGATGGCACCGCCAGGATAGCCAAACACTGTGTCGACACCCTGCGCGCGTAAAGCCTGAACTACCCACTGTGCACCTGTCATGGTTATTCTCCTGTATCCTTAGGGGAACAACAGAATTTTATGCTACTGCTCATTGTTTGCTCCTCGGTAATTCGCTGATATTTGCACTGGTCGAAAAAAAACCCCCGGACCTTTCGGTGCGGGGGTTTTTCGAGTTCCAGGCTTGATTTTTAAGCCTTTCTTTCTCCAAGCGAAGCCCCGCACGGTGGGTTAATAATCACCACCACGCTAATCACGACTAGGCTAATCACTTGTAGAAGGGCTTTCATTTTCAGTCTGTTTTTTCGTTTGTTCGAAGTAATACCTACAGAGTTATCACAGTTACGGGTGCGATGACAACTTTTTCCATCAGGTTTTTTTATGGCTCTTTTTGCTACCTGCCCATATCAGTATGTAAATAAAAGCTTATTTCATGGTTGATAAATATTCATCACGACCGTGCCGCAACAATTAAGGTCATTATTTGCGAACCTGCTTCGTAAAAAATGTATGCGCATGAATATCAGTCCACTTTATTTCGGCATTTGTCGATAGCGGCAAAACTTGAGGTCGTTGCCCTGTCTTTGCCACGCCATAATCGCCGCGTTAAGGAGCGGTTATGACATTGTCCAGAGTTCTTACCCGAGCAGCGATTGGCGTAGAAGCGCCTTTGGTAACGATTGAAGCGCATATCAGTAACGGGTTACCCGCGCTGACGTTAGTTGGCTTGCCGGAGACCACGGTGAAAGAGGCACGCGAACGGGTGCGTAGCGCCATCATTAACAGTGGATTCAGCTTCCCGGCAAAACGTATCACCATCAATCTGGCACCTGCCGATCTGCCCAAGGAGGGCGGCCGCTATGACTTGCCTATGGCTATCGCCATTCTTGTGGCGTCTGAACAGCTTCCAGAGGGAAAACTGGCGCAGCATGAGTTTGTGGGCGAACTTGCGCTTAACGGTACGCTCTGTGGCGTTCAGGGCGCGATTCCGGCTGCGATGGCAGCGATGCGCGCCGGACGGCAGCTTATTGTCTCAGAAGAGAATCAGCAGGATGTCGGCCTGATCCAGCATGGCGATACGCTGATTGCTAAACATTTGCTGGAGATCTGCGCGTTTCTGCATAATCAGGCTGAGCTATCCTGTGCTCGCTCGCAACCGGAACAAGCTGAAGGAGCCATGGAAGACCTGAGCGATATTATCGGTCAGGATCAAGGCCGCCGTGCGCTGGAGATTACCGCTGCGGGTGGCCATAACTTACTGCTGATTGGTCCGCCAGGCACCGGAAAGACCATGCTGGCAACACGATTGCCCGGCATTATGCCGCCGTTAAGCGACACAGAAGCGCTGGAGTGCGCCGCTATTACCAGCCTCGTCGATAACATCACTCTGCACAGACAGTGGCGTAAGCGGCCCTTTCGCTCGCCTCATCATAGTGCGTCGATATATGCCCTTATCGGTGGCGGATCATTACCTCGTCCCGGAGAGATTTCTCTGGCACATAACGGAGTACTGTTTCTGGATGAGCTGCCGGAATTTGATCGCCGGGTGCTCGATGCACTAAGGGAACCGCTTGAATCAGGCGAAATCGCTATTTCTCGCGCACGGGCCAAAGTTACCTATCCAGCACGCTTTCAGCTGATTGCGGCAATGAATCCCAGCCCAACCGGACATTACCAGGGTCAGCACAACCGCAGTTCGCCGCAGCAGGTGCTACGTTATTTAAGCAAGCTGTCCGGACCCTTTCTCGATCGCTTCGACTTGTCGATTGAGGTACCGCTGCTGCCGAGCGGCATGTTAAGTAAACGTCCTGATGCAGGCGAGAGTTCAGCAAGCGTGGCAGAACGCGTGATCAAGGCGCGCACGTTACAAACAGCGCGAGCAGGAAAGATTAATGCGCATATGAATAATGTCGATATAAAGTTGTGGTGTGCTATCGCTAGCGAAGACGCCGAATGGCTAGAATCCGTGTTGAATCAACTAGGATTATCGGTACGGGCATGGCAGCGTATTTTGAAGGTGGCACGCACCATTGCCGATCTGGCGGGTGAAGAGAAGATTTTACGTATACATCTTCAGGAAGCGGTGGGTTATCGCAGCGTTGACAGGCTGTTGATTCATTTACATCGTAGTCTGGAGTAAAGAATGGGGCTTAGTGCCCCATTCTGTTTAGTCATCGCTATCGCTGTAGTCTTCAACCGTGTCCATCTGTGGTTTACCACCTGAGAGCGTATGGAAACGCTTAGGACGCTTAGTGCGAGCAACATATTTAGACCATACTCGCTCAGCTTCGGTTTGCGGCTCACGCGCACCACGACATACTTCTAAGAAAAGACGCTCTTCCTCAGTGCTCGGTTCGCGTTTCGCTAAATCCAGTTCATTAAAAGCGAAACCATGACGTTCCAGCAGTTGGGCTTCTTTGATGGTGAAATCACCATGACGCGAAAAGCCGCGCGGATAATTTTTATTATCAAAGAAACGATTTGTGGTTGAGAAGCTTTCCGCCATCTTACACGCTCCTGATTCTCTTATGCCGAGCTATTAATGGCGCGGAGTATTAGATAGGCTTGACAGAGTGTAAAACAAAACATTTAAATCTATACGACAAACATTTTTTGGGAGAAAGCTGTGGATACGGAATTACTGAAAACTTTCCTGGAAGTGAGCAGAACTCGCCATTTCGGGCGGGCTGCTGAAGCACTTTATCTTACGCAGTCAGCCGTCAGTTTTCGCATCCGTCAGCTGGAAAATCAGCTGGGTGTAAACCTTTTCACTCGTCATCGCAATAACATACGACTTACCTCTGCAGGTGAACGGCTCCTGCCTTATGCAGAAAGTCTGATGAGCACCTGGATGATGGCAAAAAAAGAGGTTTCACATACGCAGCAGCATCATGAGCTGTCGATAGGCGCGAGTGCGTCACTTTGGGAAGCTTACTTAACGCCCTGGCTGCAAACGCTGTATGAAAATCGTGAGAGTTTGCACCTCGAAGCACGCGTGGCGCAACGGCATCTGCTGGTTAAGCAACTTCATGAGCGTCAACTGGACCTGCTGATCACGACAGAAGCGCCTAAAATGGACGAGCTAACCAGCCAGCAGATTGGTCATATCTCCCTGGCGCTGTTCCGGGCGCGCAAAACCGAAAAACGTGAAAAGTATGATTACATCAAGCTGGAGTGGGGCGCGGACTTCCATCAGCATGAAAGCTATCTGTCGGGCGGTGATGATGTTCCGGTGCTGACGACAACCTCTGCGCATGTCACACGCGAACTCCTTCATACCACGGGTGCTTGTGCCTTTTTGCCAGACTACTGGCATAGCCTGTATAGCGATCTGATGGTAATTCCGGATACACCTGTGGCGGTACGTCCATTATATGCGGTATGGCTGCAAAACAGCGATCAGCAGGCTCATATTCGACAGCTGCTTAAATTCCCGGTACTGGCGCGCTAGTATTTTCTGAGTAAAACCGATGGAATGGCTGACTCTGTCGGCCTTTTTTGGGCTGGATAAAATGCAAAAAAAATCCTTTGCCGAAGCAAAGGATTGTTTTTTCTGGCAGGGGCGGAGGGACTCGAACCCCCAACACCCGGTTTTGGAGACCGGTGCTCTACCAATTGAACTACGCCCCTAAATAGGGTGGCGGTGCGGACGGGACTCGAACCCGCGACCCCCGGCGTGACAGGCCGGTATTCTAACCGACTGAACTACCGCACCACCGAATACTGCTGCCTCCAGCGGGGTCTCGCTGAAAGCCGGCG